>ENA-OZGO01000200-OZGO01000200.1-human-gut-metagenome-genome-assembly--contig:-NODE-200-length-27287-cov-5.964307_pt1 | contig 27287 bp, 22 predicted proteins | sample MGYA00244658_ERZ653662 | MGnify/ENA primary metagenome ERZ653662 (study PRJEB26926, sample SAMN06165217) | human gut metagenome | biome: ENVO:00009003; feature: ENVO:2100002; material: ENVO:00002003... | reverse complement strand
CTAGTCGTCGGCAGCGTCAGATGTGTATAAGAGACAGAATTAGTACTATTACCATTACAACCCCCATTGATTTTTTTGGTGCATTATCCTCTTGTATATATTGATTATTTAATATTTCTGCTTTTTGCCTTTTCGCCTCTTCCCTTTGTTTTGCTTTTTGATATTCTTCTTCAGCCAACTTCTGCCTCTTCTTCTCAATTGCTAAATCCTGTTCCTCCTTTGGCGACATCTTTCTTGTTTCTATTTTTATGTTTTTTTGCTTTGTACATTCCTCTTGTTTTATATCCTGCTGTACTTTCATTACTACTTTTTGATGTTTTTTTTCATTTTCCCGTTCCTGTTTAAGTCTTACTATTTTATCCGAATATATGACCTGTGCCACCTCTCTCATATGAGAAAAGCGACGTTCGGAAAAATTCTTCAAAAGATCTATTTTAAGTTGATCCCAATATGATTTATTCCAACTCCCCCGACTTAAAAAAGGCGTCAATTCTACATGGTTCTCTAAAAAACCTGTGATTTGCTTACAATATTCATAATCATCCTTATATTTTTCAAATGTTGGATCCACATCCAAACAATCAACGAATATATAATGAAGGCCCTTTATATCATTACTGTCCGCACATTTTTTTACTTCTGTATTCATCTTAAACCCTCCAATTTTATTAAATACTAATTATCTCATCTATCTCATCCTTACATGCCTCTATCCATGAGAGCAATTTCTTATTCTTTTTCAATTCCTCCTCTTTGGTCTTCTGATCCGTTGCGCACATTTCAAGTTCAGTATATTTTTCTTGTATTAACGCATCTAATTCATCAAACAACTCCGTAAACTGTTTTTTCATCATTTCAATCTGTTCCTCTGCATATTTAAGAGCATCAGCCATTCCATCATCCAGATTTCTACGAAGTTTACTGATCAATCCGGTTTGAATTGCACTGGTTTCTACAGAAAAGTTTTCAATCTGTTCTCTGTGTTCCTCAAAAATATCTCTCATAACAGTTTTGTACTTCACTACTGTTTCATATACATCTTCATCCTTATAGTCATCAACATCTTCAAATACATCCTCTTCAACATCAATGTATTTAGGTGTAAATAATTTCCACCACTTTTTCTTCGGATTTCTTTTTGTAACCGTCTTTGTTCCAACTTTCTCCTTATGGGAACCCACTTTCACCTTTTTGGTACCAATCTGTACCTGTTCAGTTCCATCTGCTACCTGTTCCTCCTCTTGACCTATTTTTTCATAGTATACCTTTTCTTCGTATGTCACTTCACCAATATCATCTATAGTTTCTGTTGCGAAATCATCTGAACACCAAGTAGCTGCACTCTCCTTCATACCATTCAATGCACCTTTTATCAAATCAACTGTACTAAAGTCCAATTGTTTATCGGTTGACTCTTCATCAATTCTCACCAGTTTTTCTTGATACTCATTTAATATTTTTTCTCCAGTTTCCATTACTTCATGATTAATTGCACTTTCCAGTTCTGATGTCACCTCTGCAATATAATCTGAACTCATCATCGTAAACTGACTTACAAGTCGTTTTGCTTCTTCTTTGTTTGTAATCACATCACCATATGGTTCAAATACACGACTGGTCTTTCTTGTTGCCTCTGCTGCAAGTGCTTCTGCCTTTTCATTCAATGCCTGCATTGGATTCAAATCAGCAATTCGCTTCTTATAAGATTCAGCTTCTTTTCCATTCGCAATTTTAGCTTTCACTGCTGCTGCCCGTTCAGCACACGCTTTTGCTGCCTCTTCATCTGTTGCAACCTGTGTCTTAGCCTTTGCAAGAACCTGAGTGCTTTCAATAACCTCTTGAAATGACTCCACTAAATCCTTCACTTTCTTTGTCTTAGCATATTTTTTAACATATGCCGTAATAGCTGCTTCAATAGAATAGATACCACAATGAATCAATGCCTGCTCCTTTGTATCTCCATTCTGTTCCGCCTGCTTTAAATGATAATTTAACTCCCGTTGTGCACTTGGTGACAGAGTCGAATACTGTTCGAGGTGCATACTTTCATACTCAATAAATTTATCAATCATAGGAAGTGTATCTCTTGCAGCCGATGGTAATTTCTTTTCATCCGCTCTTGTCAAATTATCTATATCAATATCTGCTAAATATGTTCTAATATTTAATGCCGTATATGCTGAACATGGAAATATTTGAGGGTCATCGATTCCATATGAAGCCAAATAACTTCTTGCTGCTTTTATTGTTCTTTCAATATTTTCTTCTTCCGGATTAAAACCATCCATTTTATTTACAACAAATATAAATCGATCTCGTATTTGTTTTCCGCCTTCTTTTATCTGCTTTGCAACATACTCTAGCAGAGAGGCATCATCATTCGTACTTAATTGTGTTCCATTCAAAACATACAATATCAAGTTATTTGCATCATTATTTATTGCTCTAAAAGTAGTATTTTTATGTGCCTGATTCTGTGAATTATTAGGGCCCGGAGTATCCACTAACATCAGTGCAGTACTCTTCGCATCCAAAAAAGGAATATCACCTTGTGCCGCAATCTTATGTACATTCTCATTGTCATTCAATTCACACATAGTATCATATGTCAAATCTGAAATTTCTTGTAAAACAACGTCATCATCATCCCGCACGACTGCAGCAAATGTTTCACTATCGTTGTCCAATATTTCCGTAATAGTTGCAGTACATGCCTCATTCTTAGATGGCATAAGTTTTTTCCCTAGTAACGCATTAATAAGTGTTGATTTACCAGAGCTCATTGTTGCTATGACATTAATCGGAAAAATTGTATTATTTATATTATTAAAAGCTCGGATTAGTTTTGGATCTCTGAAATCATCTACCGGTCCTTCCTGTAAATCTGTAAATACTTTTACAATTTTCTCGTTAATATCTTCATCACTTTTTCCTTCAGAAAATGTCAGTTTAAGATTTTTAATAGTTCCCGCCTCTTTTGCTCTTTTAAATACATCTTCAAAATCATCCCAATCTAAAGCAGTACCATGATATTCAATATCAAAATCAACCGTATTTAATTCATCAATTAACATTTGCGGAAACTTTCCAATCCATTCCTGCATTCTTTTTCCTTTTGTAATCTTATAAAGACTACTATCCGTTAAAATTTCTTTTCCATTTACAGAAATCCTTGTTTCCAACTTATATGGATTATAATTTACATAAACCTGTGCCATATTTACCTTCCTCTCTTTATACATCCTCTTATTATTTGTTCTTCAACTTTTATAAATATCTAAGGAAAATGTTTTTGTAACTTTCTCCTAACTTCATCTATACGTATCTATCTATGTAGTTATGTAACTTTCATCTAAGCCTTCAACTTTCTATGTATTAACGTATTCCTTAATATATGATTTGATAGCTGCTTCGATAGAATAAATACCACAATGAATCAATGCTTGTTCTTTCATATCCCCCTTCTCCTCTGCCTGTCTCAGTCTTAAATCCAGTTCCCTTTGTGCAATTGGTGACAGAGTCGAATACTGTTCGAGGTGCATACTTTCATACTCAATAAATTTATCAATCATAGGAAGTGTATCTCTTGCAGCCGATGGTAATTTCTTTTCATCCGCTCTTGTCAAATTATCTATATCAATATCTGCTAAATATGTTCTAATATTTAATGCCGTATATGCTGAACATGGAAATATTTGAGGGTCATCGATTCCATATGAAGCCAAATAACTTCTTGCTGCTTTTATTGTTCTTTCAATATTTTCTTCTTCCGGATTAAAACCATCCATTTTATTTACAACAAATATAAATCGATCTCGTATTTGTTTTCCGCCTTCTTTTATCTGCTTTGCAACATACTCTAGCAGAGAGGCATCATCATTCGTGCTAAGCTGTGTTCCATTCATCACATACAATATAAGATTATTGGAATCACTATTAATTGCTCTATAAATCATATTGTTATAAACTTGTTTTTTTAATCCACCTGAAATTAGAGTATCAACAAGCATTAATGCTATACTCTTGTCATCAAAAAATGGAATATTTCCTGTTGCAGATATTTTATATACTCGTTCATCATCATTAAGTTTACTCATTACTTCATATGTAAGCTCCGGGATTTTCTGAAAAATAATATCATTCATATCATATGTAACAGCAGAAAACTTATCAGTGTCATTATCTAATATTTCAGTAATTGTTGCTGTACATGCCTCGTTCTTTGATGGTATTAACTCCTTGCCAAGTAATGCGTTAATAAGAGTAGACTTTCCAGAACTCATGGATGCAATTACATTGACCGGAAATACCCTCACAATCTTGCTATTTACTGCCTCGTCACCTTTTTCTTCCGAAAATTTCATTTCCAAATTTTTAATCTGCACCATATTTACCTTTCTCCCTTTGTATATTCTTTTATTATTTCTTCTACATAGGACAAACCACAGGTTTTTAATAACTGTTTTTCTTCTTGTTCTTCATCTTCTATTACTATCTTCGGAAAACATTTTTTATAATATTCTTCTAATTTTATCTGTTCGAATTTATCAACATAGTTATATAACTCTCGTTCCTCACTTCTTGATAACCCAACAGTACTGAACTGTTTTGCCAAATATCCTGCTCTTGCCGATATTGGACAAACCAAAGGATTTTTAAACCCTTTTTTCTTTAAGTATTCCGTCTGTCTATTGATAGTCTCCATTACATCTTCATCTTCAACATGGTATGAATCTATTTTATTCATAACAAAAATTATAGGAGAACGACCTATTGTATGTTTTACAAATTCCAAGTGTTCGTCCTCATCATTTGTTGCAAGTTGTGTAGAATTCATAACATAGATAAGTAAATTATATCTTCGGTGCTTTATTAACCTATCCGCAATCAGCTTATGATCACTGTCTCCACTAAAATTAACACCGGGTGAATCATTTATAATTATCCTTTCATTTTCCAGTCTTCCATCATAGTGAGTAGAAACATAAATTTTATCAGAGGTATTTAACTCGTTGTCATTCAAAAGTTCCTCTTTTCCCGCCGTCATTACCAAATCATGATCATACTCATATGAAAAACCATCTTCAAATGGCTTATTTATTATGCTATGTATCTTACTGGTACATGCCATATTTTGAGAAAGACATATGTATTTTCCCGTTAATGAATTTATAAATGTAGATTTTCCTGCACTCATTGTAGCTGTAACCATAATGCCAAACGGTTGTTTTTCTTTAAATAATATATTTTCTTTTATTTTTTCTAAATATTCTATTTCAGACTCTGAGCTTAATTTTTTTTGTAAATTATTAATCCCTCTAATGCTCTTGGCCGCATGTAATATTTTAAAAAACAAGCTATTTTCTGGTTCAAGAATTTTGAAATCTTTTATGTATTGATTTTCAATTGCTTTCCATTTATTTTTATCTTTTTCCAAAATCTCATATCCTAAGAAATGTATCAAATCGAAAACAATAAAATTTTTATAGAATTCAATTCCATTTGAATTTTTATTTTCATCGGTCTTGAGAATAATTTTTTTATATGCCTCAAGCATTGAGCACTCATACTTTCTTTTATTCCATTTACCAATTTTCAAATAATTACTTATGTAATCAACATAGAGTAGTTTTGTTTCCCTACTTTCATATATGATTGGATTGAATACTATTATATGTGCCATTGATAAATATGCTGTTTTAATACCGTCCACCTCCTGATTATCCATTGTTGCTTCAACGGTTATCCGTTTTAATTCTTTTTCCCTTTTTATTTTTCTATATTTTCTACCGTTCTTCTTCATAACGCTCCTAAATACATATAAACTTTTCTCATTTAATTATCTATTTTTCACTCCATCCTCTCCACCACATCTCCCTGGCTTCTCAGCCACATGTCAATGCCCTTGCCAAATACCTCTGCGCTCACGGTATATACACCGTCTTCCTCATCCAGGATTCTGGCGGTCGGCAAGCGGTCCAGGATTGCATCGATATCTGCGCCGGAGTATCTGAACTTCACTTTCTGAAGTTTTCCGCCATACATGAACTGCACACGTTTCCGGAATTCACCTTCCTCGAACCGGCTGCTGTACGGGATATGGAAATGTTCATCCAGCACTTTCAGTTTCCGGATCCGGTCAATCCGGTAAATGGTTGGGAATGAATCATTGATCACATCAAAGTCCTTCTGTACCTCTTTGTCATCAATGAATGCAGTCAGATAGAAATAATACTCAGAAAACATGATTGCCACCGGCTTCACTTTTCTGGTCACTACCGTCTTATCCTTGGTTCTCAGATAATCCATCTGAACATAATTGCAACCTTTGATTGCCTGTCCCAGCTGCCACATCTGATCCATAAACTTTGTCTTATGCCGTGGCTCCACATAATGGAACTCTTCATTGCTGATCAGCTCCTTTACCATCTTCTGGTTACTCTGTGGAACACAGCAATCGATCAACTTATTGATCATTTGTGTCATTTCTTCTTTCACAAATGCCCGGCTATCCAATAATATTTTACAGATAGCCAGCACCTCCGGATTCGTCAGTTTCGCCCGGTATACGGATTCCAGTCGATATCCCTTCTGCATACGGTCATAGACCACAGAGTTCACCACACCGGTCTCCCCTGCATCCAGTTCCAAAAAGTCCCGGATATCATTCACATCTCGTTGGATACTGCGTTCATTCACGCCATAGATAGCTGCTTCTGTCTGCTTATTTACGATCCGACCTTCCAACAGCTTTGTATAGATTCCTAATATACGTTGAATTTTATCATTACGATTCTCTTCCATAGCCACCTCCAAACTTTATCATCATAATAGTGTTTTACAGTGACAGGATGTGTCTATATGACAATGAATTTATTCTAGTTTTCCATTATCATTTAAGCATCTCCCCACGCTCTTACATCACTTACTATAGCATATTGTAGAAATATTCACAATACAAATTTCGACTTATTACTTATAGAGCTTTCATTTAGGGTAATACTCCACCTATTTAATATGTTTCGCCTGTTTTACTTTTGTCTACCTTCTCTATCACATCTCCCTGACTTTCCAGCCACATATCAATGCCCTTACCAAACATCTCCGCACTTACGATATATGCACCGTCCTTCTTATCTAAAATCTTCGCAGTTGGTATTCGGTCAAGAATCGTGTCAATATCCGTCCCGAAATATTTAAACTTCACTCTCTGTGGCCGCTCCCCATGCATTACCTGCATTTGCTTCCGGAATTCCCCCTCTTCAAACCGATTATTGTATGCCACGTGAAAATGTTCATCCAGAACTTTCAGTTGTTCTATACGATCGATCCGATAGATTACCGGTAATGATTTACTTTTTTCATCGGTGCCCTTGTAGCTTCCCTCTTCATGAATAAATGCTGCCAGATAAAAATAGTACTCAGAAAATATAATCGCTACCGGTTTTACTTTCTCCACTACAATGGTTTCCTTTTCATCCTTCTTATAATCTAACTGAATATAATTGCAGCCGCGGATCACCTGTCCTATCTGCCACACCCGTTCAAGAAGTCTCGTCTTATGCCGTGGTTCTACATAATGGAATTCTTCGTTATTAATCAGATCTCTTACGATCTTCTGTTCTTTTTCGGACACACAGCATTCGATCAGCCGGTCGATCATCTGAGCCAGCTCTTCTTTTACAAAGGCCCGGCTATCTAATAGGATTTTACAGATGACCAGTACTTCCGGAGCTGATAACTGACTGCAGAATATCGTTTCCATCCGATAACCCTTTTTCGCCCGATCATAGACAATAGAATTCACAGTTCCGGTTTTGCCGGCCCTTAATTCCAGAAAATCCCGGATATCATTCACATCTCGCTGGATACTTCGTTCATTGACTCCGTACATTACTGCTTCCGCCGATTTGTTTACGATTTTTCCTTCTGAAAGCATTGCATATATTTCCAACACCCGTTGGATTTTTGTACTATTACTCTCTTCCATACTATCCTCTACACTTCTATATATATTAATTAGAATTATTTATACTTCCGCATTCTTTAACTTCCATGTCTGTATTACGGCAATATTGTGTGTATATTCACAATATAGTTTTTCAAATAATAATCTTATAATTTAGATAAGAATGCACACTTAAAGGAGGGAGTATCATCATTAGTTATCAGCCATTATGGGAAACCATGAAATCAAAGGGGATTTCTCAATACCGATTATTAAAATCCGGAATTGATAATAAAACCTTAGACTCTCTCAAAAAGAATAAGAACATCACTCTGCATACTCTGGAGAAGCTATGCCTCATTCTGGAATGCACCCCGAACGATATCGTGGAGTTCATTGACTGATCTGCTCCCAGTATTCATCACTCAACTGAGTCTCTTTCATTTCCTGAATCTGTTTCTCCGACAGGATCCAGCCGCAGATACTCCAGTATGTCTTCCCCTCCTCCGGTTTATATGCATCCAAATCCTTCGCAAGATGATATCGCCAGATATGGCATTCTTCTTTCGGAAATACTATAAATATCGTATCTCCTACGATGCGTTCTATGTGCCGGTCATATATCATTCGGTTCACATATGGTTCAAAGCTCATCCGTTCCTGATGATCCGGAATCATACGATACCGTCCGCCCAATCCACTCTCGTAATATTGATCCATTCTTGCCCGGTTGTATTGCAGGCGAAACTTTTCTATCTCATGCTTTTTGTTCAACCGCCCACGGATTCTCGCCCACTGGCTCCGGCGGAACTGCAATTCTGCCCGACACAGAACCAGATTATAACAATCCGGATAGAAACGTCCGATTCCCTGTTGTTTACACGGAAAATAAATCAGCCGATCCGGATGATCCGCTAGGATTGTCATTGCATACTCCATATATCGAAACACTTCCACTCCTCCGTCAATGGCAGCTTCATCTTCTGCCGGCCAGGTATGAAACGCCCACATATGCTCAATAAAAGGAAATTCTATCACTTTATATTCCCGATTTTTTTCATATATTTCATATTGTGAAAACTTCCGGATAATTCTACCCTGTTCTTTCGTTGACATTTATCCTATTCTCCTGTTGATACTTGTTCCGTTATAATGCCATACTATTTCCATACATTACCAAATATCATTACGCTTATTATAGAATCAGGCAATGACACATATTGTCTGTTTTCATTTTTATTTTAAAATCATTTAAAACGAAAAAACAGCAACCATTCAGTCACTGCTTTCTCTTCGCCCGCCTCTCCTCTGGATATAATCTCCTGAAATAGGAAATCATCAATCAAACTGAGTTCTTCCAGACTCCGTTTCCTCGGCTTCATCCTCAAAGCTTCTGTATTCTTTTTTATGTGGTTTGTGTCAAGCGCTTTTATTCATCCATAAATTCTACCGCATGCTTCCGCATCCAGATTGGCATCAGATTCCTCTGACATTTCGGATTCCTTCGCTGTTCAATACCAATCGTATCAAAAAATGTTTTCCAGAGTCCCCTGTATGCATCCGGATATTCCTCTGTCTGCTTTAACTTCTGTAATTCAGCAGGCTCCAGCTGCCGGATTGAGAGCTTATGGTATGCCTCTGTATCTTTCAGATCATGAATCACCGCATAGCTCCGGTTATCATCAATAATCATAAAATACTCTGACGGCATACGGTCTGCAAAATGCTCCGCCACCAGTGTGATCACATCATTCTTCGGTTCCAGATGGCAGACATATACCTGATTATCAATGGAATGAAACCGGGCAAACTCCCGGAAATAGTGTGCCTCATTTCCTACATTCCGACGAATCTCCATCATGCGGAGTACCTCCGGCACAGAAAGCGCCTGCATTACAGGTTTTCCCATCCGGAATCCCACCCGTAGAAACCGATAAATATCATCCAGAGTATCCTCCTTTGACAGACAGGCATAATAGATATGAATATATGCATCCATCCCTATCTTGCTCTGAATGGACCGGGTCACCTTCTTTACTTTCTCCTCATCTGCATCAATATGAACATACTCCTCAAACAATGACGGCTGATAAACCGGCTCCGGCATCAGTCTTACATTCTCATGCCCGGCAGACAGAGCATAGCTCCACGCATCATAAATACAGGTCATCATTGCTTCATATTGGCGTTCACAGGTAAATATTCTCATAACCTCTCACCTACATTCATCTGGCAATCCCAAAGTCATCAAAGAGCGACATCTGCCGATGATCCTCCTGCTGATGCTGGATCTGCCAGTTCTCCCGTGTATTCACACCGGTCAGCTGTCTGGTTATATACTGCTCCTCGATTGGAGTCCGATACATCATCTTACCACCGCAGGTGATAAAATAATGTGCCCGTTTCAGAACCACACCCATCTTCTTCAGATGTTCAAAGGATATACTGCCATATCGTCTGGCATTTACGATCCGGCCGGCCGACTTTGGCCCGATCCCCGGTACCCGAAGCAATACATCATACGATGCTGTTCGGACCTCAACCGGAAACTCTCCGAGATGCCGCAATGCCCAATCACATTTCGGATCCAGCTGAACATTGAAATTCGGTCTGGTCTCTGAAAGCAGTTCGTCTGCCTGAAACCCATAGAATCGTAGCAACCAGTCTGCCTGATACAGTCTGTGTTCCCGAAGCAGTGGCACCGGAGTATCCAGTCCCGGAAGTGCCTGATCCTCATTTATCGGTATATAGGCAGAATAAAAGACCCGCTTCAGATCATAGGTCTGATACAGTCTCTGTGTCGTCTGCAATAAGGTATAATCATTCTCATCGGTTGCCCCGATGATCATCTGCGTACTCTGACCGGCAGGCGCAAACTCCCGGATCTGTCCCCGCTCGGATACGATCGCCGGAACCGCCGTTGAATGTGCATACTCCCACAGTGAAGAATTTCCCTGACTATATCGTTCCTGCTGTGCCAGCCGCATCCGATTCTTTTCAAAAATACTCCCCGGCAGATAGGCATTCCCACTGCTTCGCTCCATGTAGCCGCTCTTTCCGATTGCCTGACGGCTCTCTGCAATCGTCGCACTCACCCGTTTCATCGGCTTCAAAATGGTCTGAAAGCTCTTATTCGGTGCCAGCCTCTTTAATCCTTCCGCTGTCGGAAGCTCCAGATTCACACTGATACGGTCAGCCAGAAATCCGGCCGCTGCCAGCAGTTCATCCGATGCGCCCGGAATCGTCTTAACATGGATATATCCGTTAAATGCATACTTCGTGCGCAATAATGACAGTGTCTCACACATCTTCTCCATGGTATAGGTCGGATCCTTCAGCACACCGGAGCTTAAAAACAGACCCTCAATATAATTCCGTTTATAAAACTCCACCGTCAACTCACAGATCTCTTCCGGGGTAAAGGTCGCCCTCGGCACATCATTGGACACCCGGTTCACACAATACTTACAATCATAGATACAATGATTCGTCATCAGAATCTTAAGCAGTGAAATACACCTGCCATCCGATGCAAAGCTATGACAGATTCCACATGATTCTGCGTTCCCCAGCATACCTTCCTGACCCTTCCGTTTCACTCCGCTGGATGTACATGCGACATCATACTTCGCTGCATCGGCTAATATATGCAATTTTTCCTGAATATCAAAACCGCCTGCTATTTCGAACATGTGTTTATTATACAAACATTCGTTCTGAAATGCAAGCGGTAATTTTAACTATTTATTTTCCCGGAACCGGATATCGCCGGTCTCAGCATTCATTTCTTCTACAATTGCAAGTGACTCCAGATGGTATCCAAGGTTCCGGATGATCTGTCCACCCTGTTGGAAGCCCTTCTCAATGACGATGCCAATTCCTGCAACATTGGCTCCTGCGGAGGACACGATTGAAATCAGTCCCTGCAAGGCACATCCGTTTGCCAGAAAATCATCAATGATCAGAACATTTTCGCCCGGTTTTAAGAATTTCTTCGATACCATGATCTGATTCTTACATTTATGTGTAAAGGACTCAACCTCTGTCACAAACACATCTCCATCAATATTTACACTCTTTGATTTCTTTGCAAAAATAACCGGGACATCAAAGTGTCTCGCAACCATACATGCAATTCCGATTCCGGAGGCCTCGATGGTCAGGATCTTATCTACCTGTACACCGTCAAACCGGCGTTTGAACTCTGCACCGATCTCATCAAACAACTTCACATCCATCTGATGATTCAGAAAGCTGTCCACCTTCAGTACATTTCCTTCTTTTACAATTCCATCCTTTAATATGCGTTCTTCTAAAAAGTTCACGTTCTCTTCCTCCTAAGTCACCCGGTCATCCGGCTTTATTCTGTCTATATAATACTATCATTGGCCTTTCCGGCAGTATGCTTTGTCTGCTTGGCCAGCTTCTTCAGTTCTTCCACATTCTCCCGCTTCAGTATGAAATGGATCCGTCCATCAATCTCGCCAAAAACACGAGGTCGAAAGCACATCGCACCTACACAATACCCGTCATCCATCCATTCTTCGTCCAGTCGCTCATTCCAGTCTACCTCATTATCCCGCTCATCATCCGGGAAATAATCATAAAACAGATCCGGCTCCTGAAAGCCTCTGCCACCACGAATGGAATCTCGCAGGTCATCATTAAACCATGCCGGATCAAACGGTAGATTCATACCTGCTGCCAAGGCTCCCATATCCTCCCGGTAAGCATCGATATCATCAGATGCCCCCAGTTCCATTGCAATTCCCTTTTCAAGCATGTATTCCATGAGTGCCCGCCAGCACATTTCATTCGTATCCTTCGGAGAAATCTTCTTCTCCTTCAATTCTTTCTCCCGTCCCTGATAATACCCCAGCGGATCCTGCACGATTCGTCTCATGCCTTCCCGGATCGCCTCATCGTCAGTTATCAGTTCTATGATCCGATTGTATATAACCGGATCTGCCGGTAATTCCTTCCACCAGTTTGTAAATAAACCCATTTGACTTCCTCCGCTTTCTTCCACACTTCTTACTCGATTCATAGTCCACCTGCTACATATACAGAAAAAGACAAGTTCTGAATACCATTATTATAAGCATTCTGATTTCGTTATGCAATGGCTCGTTAACTATTTTGTGTAAAGACGGCCTCCATTTCATCGATATGCTCTAAGAATATATCTGTAATATACGGATCAAACTGTATCCCACGGTTTTCCTGAATGATCGCAACTGACTTTTCCACAGAAAAACCTTCCTTGTAATGCCGCTTGGACCGGAGTGCCTCATAAACATCACAGATTGCCATGATTCGTGCAGACAACGGAATCTCCTCTCCGTGAAGATTGCATGGATAACCTCTGCCTGCATATTTCTCATGATGATATCGTGCCATATCGTAAGCGATTGTTACATACTCATCATTTTCCAGAGCTCCGAGTGTATCCAGGATAATCTTCGCACCCTCCTCCGGGTGTCTCTTCATAATTGCAAATTCTTCATTCGTCAGCTTGCCCGGCTTCTGCAATACATAATCCGGAACTGCGATCTTTCCGATATCATGCAGATAGGCAGCCTCTGAAACCATTTCCGCATATTCATCTGTGATCACTTCCCGATATCTGGCATCTTTCTGCATGGCACGTACCAACACACGCACAAAGCTTCCGGTATTCTTGATGTGTAGTCCGGTGATACCATCCCTCGCCTCGATCATCGTTGCAAAGCTTCCAATAATCGAACGTTGCATCCGAACGATCTCCTTCGTCTTCCCCTTCACCTCTGCCTGCAGACGTTCTGTATAATAAAAGCTATCTGTTTCATCCGTAACTACATAGGTCTTGCCATAGCTCCGATTGTTCTTTACCGTTTCCCGACAGGAAATATGATAGACACTGTTCATCATATCCGGATTCTCACTGTAATCACTCCGGTCCCCTTTGAAAATGTAACCATTCAGCACGATCAGGTGCTCTTTCTCGGTATCCAGCTTGGCCAGCACCTCTGCCACATTTCCCATCTTCTTTTCGATATACTGTCGCAACAGCTCCCCGTTCCGGTTCAGATACAGGATCTCATCGTCATTATCAAAGACAATTACAGCCTCTGACATCCGGTCGGTCGCCTCCTCCTTTGCCAGTGACAGTGTATTAAACAATTCGTATCGGAACATCAGCACCACCAGCATCTGTACGCAGATGAAATATGCCAGCAGGGTTGAATCAAAACCGTCCGTGCATCCGGTCAGGAACAGGATCAGAGAAACCAGACTGATTCCTGCCATAATCAGGCATAGCATAACCTGCCGCTTGGTCAGCCGGTCCTTAGTATTTCTCATCTTGTGGGTACCGATTGCTACAATTGCTACAAAATACATACAAACTACCAGTATATATATATAATAAAAGACACCATGTCTCAACACCAGATGCGAATAGTCTCCGATGGTTGTATATCCGATTGAGCTATAGTAAAGATGATGGTGATCACAGGTCAGAACCAGAATCGTGATCAGCAGTTGAAATCCAATCTGGATATTCTTTAAAATCAACGGAACCCGGATTTTGCAGAGTGCCATAACAAAAAAGAAAATGCTCAGCACGATATACGGCTTGCCCAGATAAGCAAGCTTTACTCCGAGCAGTGCCGACTTCTGATCTCTTGATGTCAGCTCCAGCAGATATCCCGTGAAATTCAGCAGCAGTGAGATCAGCAGGATCAGCATCAGATTCTGCATATAAGAGCTCTTCTGTCGGATAACGTAAATAATCTCCAGCACCAGCATTCCAATTCCGACATATTCAATTCCAAGCATCAATCCATACATACTTTTTCCTTCGTAATAAACGCCCTATGCGTAACCCTTTGTCAACCGTTTTTCAAATGCCGACTCCGGCAGTGTCCGGTCAAACATATTTTCCTCATATGCTACACATTCTTTTTCCGAAATTTATCCACCGGCATCTGTGCTAACAGAATTGCGGCAAATATCAATGCACAGCCTCCCAGCTGTCTGAGTTCCATTTTCTCCTGCAAAATCAGCCAGCCTGCCAGCACGGAAAATACAGACTCCAAACTCATCAACATGGATGCCAGTGTCGGATTCAATCCGTTCTGTCCTATAATCTGCAGGGTATATCCGACTCCGCAGGATAATATTCCGGCATACAGGATTGGAATCCATGCACCCAGGCTCTGAAGATTCTGTGCCCAGACCACGATCCCGGACAGGGAATGCTGCATTTCCACGAAAAACATCGGAATCATGCTTAAAATTCCACACACCAGGAACTGAATGCACGATAGCCGGACACCATCCACCAGCGGCGAAAAATAATCGATCACCAGAATATGAATGGCGAATAATAACGCACATAATAAAACCATCAGATCACTCGCCTGAAACCGTAGGGAATCCGTCATACACAGAAGATATAATCCAATCACAGTGATTCCCATGCCGACCCAGATATTCCAGCCGCATTTCTTCTTCAGAAACAGACTTATGATCGGCACCAGCAGGATATAACAGGCTGTCAGAAATCCCGCCTTTCCGGCAGAGGTTCCCATATACATTCCAAGCTGCTGTGCTGAACTTGCCAGAAACAATATCGCACCGCAACAGATTCCTCCAACCCACAGGACCGTTTTCTCTGCCGGCGTTTTCGGAGTCTTCTCCGATGGCTTCACCCTGTTCAGCACCAAAATTACAGGAACCAGAACCGCACTTCCGATGAATGACCGGATCCCGTTAAAGGTAAACGGTCCCACCACATCTCCGCCTTTTCTCTGTGCTACGAATGCACTTCCCCATATCAGTGCCGTCAATACCAGCAGTAATGAATTTCTTATCTGTCTGTTCTTCATGTCATAAATCCTCTGTCGTCTTTCCGCTTCAAGTCACTTTCAGTCTGCCATTCCATTCTATTTATCCCGGCACATCAGATCTGAATTTATTCAAATAATTTCTGTACCTGTTCGGCTCCAAATGTTACCTGCGGTACATGGTCTACCTCGATCTGATACAGTGCATTCGCTGCCAGATGCTCTGCTGCCTGCTCCAGATTCCGGATACCGGATGTATTCTTAAACTGATCTATCACTGCATCCAGTCCTTCTTCTGTAATGATGCATTCACTTTCCTGCAAGCCGATCCGTTTCAGTACCTTCGGCATTACAAAGTTGGAGAAAATCAGCTTCTTCTCTTCAAAGGTATAGTCCGGAATATCGATCACCGCAAATCTGGACATCAGCGGTGCGCTGATCTGCTCCTTATTATTCGCTGTTGCGATCGGATAAACACCGACTGTCGGCACCATACACTCCATATAATTATCCGTAAAGCCCAGATTATCCAGCAGGGTCAGCAGTACATCTGCCGGATTTCCGTTGCCCTTTCCGGATGCCGCCTTATCCAGCTCATTGATAATAAATACCAGATTGGACTCTCCGGCAATCGAAAATGCCTCCATAATAATACCCGGCTTTGCATTCGCATAGATTCTGGAGCTTCCTGTCAGCTGCTCCGGATCGTTGATGGAGCTCATATCCAGAGTTGTCCATGGCAGCTTCAGGATCTTGGCTACCGCATAAGCAATCTGGGACTTACCGGTTCCGGCAGGTCCGACCAGTAACAATCCATACGCCGGAAGTGTATGTGTCCGGTTGATCTGGATGATCGTCTCCATGATCCTCTGCTTTACCCGTTCCATTCCGTATAATTCTTCATCCAGAATCCGGCGTGCCTCCACCGGATCAATCGCTTCAAAATAATTACTCTTCCACTGCACATTCATCATAATGGAGAGTGCCCGCTGTGCATGTCTCCGTTCCTCCGGTGATACCTCATGGGAACGTGCCACTGCCAGATTTCTTCTCGCCCACAGACGGATATTATCCGGCATGGTTCTTCCTGCGCAAGTCATGAAATCAGAGATACTCTGGAGACTGGTCAGCTTCATCTCGTCTCCCTCTTCCTCTGCATCATCATCTTCTTCCACTTCCTCTGCCGCACTGCTGGCCAGCAGACGTTCGATCATAAACTGCAGGAATCCATCCTGGGCTGACAGCTTGGTACCGCCGCCAAATGCCGTCTCACGGATCCGGTACACTGCATAGCCATCCTCACGATTCTGACCGGATAACCGGATACTGATATGATTCTCACCCAGCCACTTGATCAGACTGACAAACCGGGCATCTACCTTTAAGATATCTGCCGTGCTGACAGCTCCTTCTTCCTTAAACTCAAATGCGGTCTGCTGACTCTGGTTGGTAAACAGTCCCATACTATGATGCGGCCACTGTCTCTCCCGGTTATCCAATACCAGGATCGGTTCCTCCGGGGTTTTCTCCTTTGCGGTACTGTAAAATGTAGTATATGTGCAGACAACATCCGTCTTTTCTTCCGGTGTTCCATTAAAATCAAATACTGGCATTGATTTCTCCTCCTTAAATCTCTTCCCGTCCGGTCTTCATCCGGATCACAAATAATACTGCAAGCAGCAGCACAATGCTTACCGGTAATGCAATCCATGAGATTGTACCAAGTCCGACTGCCTGCAGGATTCCGATCAGAAGATATCCTACCAGACAGACTGCCGCTACTGTCAATGCATACGGAAGCTGTGTTGCTACATGATTCACATGCTCACAATGTCCACCTGCAGATGCCATGATCGTAGTATCTGAAATCGGAGAGCAATGATCTCCGCAGACTGCTCCTGCCAGACAGGACGCAATGGAAATCACCATCATCTGTCCGGATGGGAATACACCCAGAACAATCGGGATCAGAATGCTGAAGGTTCCCCAGGATGTTCCGGTTGCAAACGCCAGAAATGCCGCAACAAGGAAAATGATCATTGGCAGGAAGCCCTGCATAGCCGTTGCTGAATTTTTCACTACATCTGCCACAAAGATCTTTGCGCCGAGCAGATTCGTCATACCGGATAAGGTCCATGCCATTGTCAGAATCAGGATCGGAGCGATCATAGACTTAAAGCCTTCCGGAATACACTCCGTAAACTCCTGGAACGATAATACATCCCGCAGCATGAAATAAATAAATGTAAATACTAACGTCACAGCTCCGCCAAGCACCAGACCTACGGATGCATCTGAGGATGCGAATGCCTCTACGAAAGAGGTGCCGCTAAAGAATCCACCGGTATATACCATCGCCGTGATACAACTGATGATCAGCACCGCTACTGGAAGGATCAGATCCAGCACATGTGCATTCTCCTTTACAACCTCTTCCTCATTGTCTTCATACGGCCGTCCCGGTGTCGTAAACAGATCTCCCGCGATTGCATTCATCTCATGCTTCTTCATCGGGCCGAAATCCACCCGCAGCAGGGTTACTGCAAGCACCATAACAAGTGTTAATATTGCATAATAATTATATGGAATTGTCTGAATAAAGACTGCGAATCCGTTAATCCCGGCATCCTCCGGTACGGAAGACGTTACCGCTGCCGCCCAGGAGCTGATCGGTGCAATAATACAGACCGGAGCAGCTGTCGCATCAATAATATAAGACAGCTTTGCCCTCGATACCTTATGACGGTCCGTAACCGGTCGTAATACACTGCCGACGGTCAGACAGTTAAAATAATCGTCTACGAAAATCAGAATACCCAGAATCATAACCGAGATCTGTGCACCGATTCTGGTCTTGATATGTTTGGAGGCCCATTTGCCAAATGCCGCCGAGCCGCCTGCTTTATTTAACAGTGATACTAAGATTCCGAGCATTACCAGAAATACCAGAATACCTACATTCCAGGCATCTGCCAGCTTATAGATCATACCGCCTTCTTCCTGAAAGAAGATTGTATTGATCATCAGCTCAAGATTAAAGTTCGAATATAAAAGACCACCTGCAATAATTCCTGCCAGAAGGGATGTATATACCTCCTTAGTGATCAGTGCCAGTCCGATAGCGATCACCGGTGGCAGCAGGGATAGGATCGTCGCATAGCTTCCGCACTGATAGTTCTCCGGATCTGCGATCGTTCCCGGTGTTTTGCAGGAAATAACTGCAAGTACGATGATGATTGCAATGAACACGATCATTCCAATCTGTTTTCTTTTGATTTTCAATGTATTCTCCACCCTTTTCGTAAATAGTCCAACGGGCGATATTCCGTTTCTTTTCTTCGCCCGTGGCATTTACTTTTGAGTATAGCGGACTTTTCATCAGAAGTCAAAATCTATCTCAATTCCTTTTTAATCATCTTCCGGAAGATATTTTTCTTCTATGACCTTATAGATCTGTTCCGCCTTCTGCTGCGGCTCCTCCCGCTGCGGCCGCTAATGTCGTTTCCGCAGAGACAATCTCCGGACCACTGCCGGCTTCCGAATTATCAGCGACCTCCATCGGGTCTGTCTGATCCTTTTTCTCCTCATCCTCCCACAGGGATTTATACTCTTTCCGTTTCCGGACCTTTGCCATCGCTCCTATGCTCTTTGCCATCTGATACAGCTTGCTGTCAAACTCCATCAGCTTCCGTTCATCACTGCCAGGTACCTTAGCCCCTTTCATGATTCGTCTGGCAACCTCCATCAGCTTTCCGAGATCCTCTCCGGCCTTCTTGGCTGCTTCACCCTGCTGCTTCGTCGATTCCATCTCCTGAATCGCCGTCCACTGTTCATTCAGCTGCTTCATATAATCCTCATACTGGCTTTCTTTGTCATTCAGTGCATCATATGTAAGCTGCAGGATGACGGCCTGGTCAGCAAACAGCTCTTCTCCGTCCGCTGTCTCTGCCATCTGTTTCTTCAATGCTTCCTGCTTCTTATATATCGCATTCTTCTGCGTCTGATATGCCTGTATCTGTGCCTGGTATGTCTGCCTTGCTTCCTTTATCTTCATACTCTGTCACATCCTCTCTCCCACCTATACCGATTGATCAAACCTCTGTCCGGTTATCTGTTCTTCTTTCGTTAAGATTGTTTTCTCTGTATCCGGATTCTGTTCCTTGATTTTCTGTATCAGTTCTTCTATGGAAGATGCTTTCACTGTGATGGTTTCTTTCTTTGTCTTTCCGGATTCCTCGAGCCTCTCCTGCTGCTCCTTCTTCTTTGCTTTCTTTGCGGCATCCTTCTTTGCCTGCCTGTTCTTTTCTGCTTTCTTCTCGATCCGTTCCTTCTGGGCGGCACTGCTCTTTTCCAGCACGGCAAAATAGCTTGCCATCCCCTTATCATCGATCTGCATGCCATATCCTTTAACCATCTGACCAGAGGTTGTCAACTGACTGCTCATCTGTGCCAGCTCACCGGATGCGTTTGCGATTACACCCTCATACTGTGTCCGATAGGCTTCATCCGTTGCCATACGCTCGATCTTATCTTCATCGATCAGAACCACCATCTTATCCGGACTGGCGTAGCTTGCCGCATTGGCCTGTGCCTGCTGCTTCTGCTCCCGGCTCACAAGGACAAAGCTCATGCCCGAAAACTTCTTCTTCAATTCCTCATAATACTGGGATGCCTGTTCACTTAACTGTGGATTTCCGATTGTCTGTTCCTTATGATACTCTCCATACCTGCGACTGGTTGCTGTACTGGCATAACTTGCCGGATTCATACTTGTAGATACCTGATCCATATGCATTCCTCCTTGAATGTCCTGAAAGGCCGAACTCCTTTTCAGCCTTTTACTATATATCTCTGATAACTATATCGGTTATCTGCCATATAAACTTTAGCCCTTCCGTCTCCTGTATAATTTCTTTTCTTTTACAAAACACTATGCTAAAATGATACTGCTTACAGAGTAGAAATGAGGTGTTTCTTTATGATAAAAATAGATTTAATAACCGGATTTCTCGGCGCCGGTAAAACAACCTTCATCCGGAATTATGCCCGCCACCTGTTGAAACAGGGTGCAAATATCGGCATTCTGGAGAATGATTTCGGTGCTGTTAATGTAGATGCCATGCTCCTGCAGGATATTCTCGGTGACCACTGCACGCTGGAAATGGTAGCCGGCGGCTGCGATGCTGACTGTCACAGGCGCCGCTTCAAAACAAAGCTGATCGCCATGGGTATGTGCGGATATGACCGGATCCTGGTCGAGCCTTCCGGTATCTTTGATATGGACGAATTCTTTGATGCACTCCATGAGGAGCCGCTGGATCGCTGGTATGAGATTGGGAATGTGATCACGATCATTGATGCGAATCTGGAGCAGAACCTGTCAGAAGCCTCCCGCTACCTGCTTGCCTCTCAGGCCATTCAGGCCGGTACCATTCTTTTCAGTCACACGCAGGAGGTTACAGAAGCACAATTACAATCCACCATCCAATATGTCAAAGACTCTATGGACAGCCTGCACTGTAAACAGCTGCCAAAGCAGCTGATTTTGCAAAAGAACTGGAATGATCTGATGGATGATGACTATGACGCCATTCTCACCTCCGGTTATCATACTGCAGACTATACCAAGCTCTGGTTTGACGACCGGCAGACCTATGACAGTCTGTATTTTATGAACATGGATTTTACGGAAGATTTCTTAAAGCAGTCCTGTGCCAAAATCCTGAAGGATCCTGCCTGTGGAAAGGTCTTCCGGATCAAGGGCTTCCAGCACCTTCCGGACGGCAGCTGGATTTCTGTCAATGTCACCCATCAGAAAACAGAGATCCGGTCGATTCCGAATGGACAGGCGATCCTGATCGTCATTGGGGAGGGATTAAATCAGGAAGCCATTGAACAGTATTGGGGGAAGTCCAGACCTTAGGACTCCCCCCAAAAATCCTTACTTCTCCAGCTCCTGATCTAAGAGACTATCCCCACATGGAACCCCCTCCGCATGCATGGCCTTATTTACCCAGCCTGCTGCCATTCCCGCTTCATCTGTCGGCACCTTCATCTGATTGAACACATAATTGCCATCCGCATCAAACAATAATTCTACCCAGCCGACATCCTCTGCGGTTCCTCCGACAAAGATCACACTCCTGCTGCCATCCGCATTCACCTGCTCATATCGGTAGTAGGAATCCTCTCCACAGGCCTCTGTTACATCGATCTTCTCCTCTCCGACGTTCAGATAGATCCGGTCATTCTCGATTCTGACATACTCTCTGTCCCCAGTTGCAATTGAAAACCTCAGTTCATTCCCGGTGGACTCATATTCTACACCGCCTCCATCTGCCGTATGGAATATCTGCCTTACATAATCCGCTGCATGCACGATTGCCTGCCGTGTAGCCGGTACTCCAAGCAAAATTGCCATGCACGCCACAGTCCCTGCCACACACTTTAGCCACGTATAATTTCTCTTTCTGCTCTCTCCGATTGCTGCCCGGATCTCCTCTTTCTTCGTTTCATCCATGGTAATCTTATGAAATGTATCCTGTACTCTGCGTTCCATCGCTATACCTCCATTCTCTTTCTTAATGCTTCCTTCCCCCGGCTGATCCTCATTGCCACCGCCGATTCCGATATCTGAAGAATCCCGGCAATCTCACGATAGGTATATCCTTCATAGTAATGTAGATAGATCGGTTCCCGGAACGCTTCCTCCAGTTCCATCAGGGAAGCATATACCAGTCGATCTTCCCCCGTCACTGTCACATCTGCACCCAGATAATCCTCCAGTGTATCATAGGAAGCGGTCTGCGTGACCCTGCCGGCTTTCAGATAATCCTTACACAGATTTGCCGTCATTTTCATAAGGTATGCTTTCTCATAGCTCTTTCCCAATATTATGTTTTTGGAAATGATCTTCAGAAACAGATCCTGCACAATATCCTCTGCCTCCTGCTTTGAACCTGTATAAGAAACCGCAAACCGGTATAAATCATCTGCGTATGTGTCAAATAAGTTTAATATCCGTTCATTCTTCACTTCACGCTCCTCCTTGTCTTTTGAGATCTCATATATATAACGATTCACAGCTCCGTTTTCTCACCACAATCATTATAATAATAAAACCTGTATTTCGCAGACCGCTGCCGGAAGTCCGGCGGAGCAGCCTGTAAAATACAGGTCAACTTTTATCCTGAATGGTTAAATATCAAAGTTAAAATACATAGCACCGCAATATCGCAAATGTCATATATAATGCATAGAGTATAATATATATAAATCCTTCCGGCCGGCTGACACGCTTGCCACTGCTGCTACAGATGAGCATCAGTACTGACACACCCGCCAGAATCCCGGTATCCGTCAGACTCTCCACCCCACCGGTACCGGTAAGTGTGATTGGAGACAGGACAGATGACATACCCAGAATGAACAAAATATTAAAGAGACAGGAGCCTACTGCGTTTCCAAGTGCCAGGCCGCTTTCACCCTTTCTGGATGCTACGATAGAAGTCACCAACTCCGGCAGGGAGGTTCCCATTGCCACGATTGTAAGTCCGACCAGCATCGGACTCATGCCGAATGACAACGCAATTCTCTGTGCATTATCTACAACCAGATCACCACCCCACACAATTGCAAGCAGTCCGCCTAAAATATACAGAATGATCATAGGGATTGACAGCTGCTTCTTTTCTCCTTCTTCTGCATCTGCTTTTTCAATCTCGGTCCGGTTCTTTAATGCAGAGCGTACTACCACAATCAGATATACCACCAGTCCAATCAGTAATACAATTCCTTCAATGCGGCTTAACTTGCCATCCAATAAAAACAGAAATAACAGCACCGTTGCTCCGATATTAATCGGCATATCCCGCTTCAGAATCTCCATGTCGGTAGCAAATGCCTTAATTGCCGCACAGACACCAATCACCACCAGCAGGTTAAATATGTTCGAGCCTATTACATTACTGATTGCGATCTCATTACTTCCTGTAAGTCCTGCAGTGATACTGACTGCCGCCTCCGGCGCACTTGTTCCCATTGCAACGATCGTAAGACCGATCACCACAGACGGAACCCGCAACAATCGTGCCACCGCCGATGCACCATCCACAAAAAAATCCGCTCCCTTAATCAATAAAACAAATCCCACGATCAGATATACATATACCAGAACAGGAATCCGCTCCGGTAATTCCATGATCATATTCCAGTTATTCGCAATTGCCTGCATGCTTCTACTGCCATCCCTTCGCCTTATATTTATTTCACATTGCTTTATATTCCTTCAAAGTGCCTAACATTGTATACTATTCGAAATCGTCTGTCAATCATCCGGCTACCAGTTCCGGTCTTCCTTTTTCCGCAGCAACTCTTCCATATCCAATGCAGCCTCAGTCTCGGCAGGTTCGCCTGTCTGCTTCTTTTTGCGGGAAGCCTTCGCCTCCTGTCTGACCTGCTGCTTTGCCTGTCTGAGTGCCTGCTTCTGTGCCTTTTGCTCTGCTTTTTCTGCTGCCTTCTTCTGCTTTTCATCTAATACATCCGTACCAGCCGTTTTCTTTTCCGCACCTGCCGTTTCCTTTTCCATACCAGCCGTTTTCTTTTTGGTACCGGCTGCTTCCGGATGCTCCTTCTTCCATTTTCGTCTCTGCTTCCACTGTGTGAACCAGTCCAGATAATCCATACCCATTCGTCTTGCTGCAATATCAAGCAGGAACAATACCAGCGCTGTGATCAGGAACGGAACTGCCAGATTGGTTCTTGCGCGTACAGTCTCCAGCTTGTCATCGAATACCGGATCCTCATATGTGATATAGGCTCCGTTTACCTGTGAGACAAATGCCTCCAGACCATCCGCTGTCTGGTCAAATCGGTACTCCGGAGAATACTGCATAGCCGTAGCTGTAACCATACTTCCCTGTATCTCACTGCCTTTCTGATTCTTCAGTGCAATCGTATATACACCGGTATCTTCCATGGCAAGACTTGCCTCATATTCGCCCGGTGCCACCGGATCCAGTGTAATCTCCTGCTGTTCACCGGCTGCATTCGTACAGACTGCCGTCACCTTGGTCTCCTTATCATACTTATCGGTTGTATAATGGATCACAGCCGAATTTCCTTCCTGTGTGATTTCTACCTGATCCCCATCCAGACTGGTATTGGACACCACATAATTGATCATGTTATCCCATAGCTGCGTATAATTCTCCCAGTTGGCCCAGTTACCGGTCCACTCATTGGTCGCATCCGTATTCCATGCAATAGTGCGTCCCAGTCCGTATTGCCAGGTGGAAAGAATCGGATCCCCTTCCTCTGATTGCAGGATCACCGTTGCCTGTGATTTCGCCGTTGACCCGATATAACCCAGCAATGTCGGTACACCGTCATTCATAACACCCTCAATAATCGATGAATTAGCAGTTATTACCGGAGTAAATTCCTCATTGATCAGATAACTCTTGGATGATAAAAATATTTCCTGCACAAAAATCTTTGGAATCCCACTATTAATATCTGTATAGTAAAAGCGTCCGTTACATTGATTCGCCAGTTTCTGCAGCAGTACCTGGTCCGAATCCGGTCCCACTGCAACGGTTGACAGCGTGATTCCACCATCGTTGATCTTCTTTACCACATCCTCATAGCCGGTATAATAATCCTGTCCATCCGTCAGCAGAATAATATGTTTTATCTGTGCATCCGTATTGATCAATTGTTTTGCTGCCGCATCCAGCGCCGGATAAATACTGGTTCCGCCACCGGAGCCGATCTGTCCGATTCCACCGTTGATTTCCGACTGATTGCCTGCCGACTGCATCGGCACTACCCAGTCATAGGAATCATCAAATGCCAACACACCTACCTGATCGGTCGGTTTCAGACTTTTCACACCCTCCACGGCTGCCTCTTTTGCCAGATCCAGACAGGTTGCTCCATTACTGCCATTGGCAGATACCTCCATACTGCCGGAATGGTCAATTACCATAGCAATTGCCATCGTCGGAACTTCCCGTTCTCCTTCCAGGAACATATTAACCGGAAGTACAGTCTCCAATGGCGTATCCTGATAAGCTCCCATGGCAAAACTGTTATCACCGCCGGTACAGATCAGTCCTCCGGCATAATCTCTGACATAACTTTCCAGAATATCCATGAATCCGTTACGCAGATCCATGGCATTTACATTCACCATTACCACTGCCTTGTACTGGATCAGCTTTGACATCTCATCCGGCACACCGGTCGGTGTGATCTGATCGTACTGAACACCGCAGGCATCCAGGATCCCGGCCAGTGCATTGCCCTCTCCGGCGGTACCCTCCACCAGCAGCAGCTTCGGTTCTGCCTCTACCTGTGTAAATGCACTATATTCATTATTCATACTCATAGTGTCATTCACCGGCTCCACCATCACCCGGTAATCCTGTGTTCCGTTACTTTCTCCGACATCCTGGAATACAAACTGATTCTCACCGGCTGTCAGATTGACATTCGACTGTCCCTTTAATGTTCTTCCACAATAAAGACTGACCACTGCCTGTGTTTCCACATTACTTTCGATTGTCACCTTTACATTAAAAGTATCTCCGACATGTACATATTCCGGCAGTTCCAGATTACTTACATAGACTTCATTTCCGACATTCTGTTCCAGCTTTATTACTTTCACATCCACGTTCTGGGAACTGACCGTACCTGCCATCTTGGCAATGCTTCCTGCATTTTCCAGTCCATCTGTGATCAGCACCAGTCGTTTCGCTGTATCCTCCGGAAATACCGTCATAGCTGTAGAAACCGCCTTTTCCAGATTTGTTGCGGTTGCCACCGGCTGGGAAGATAACTCCGTAAAGATCTTCTTCCCCGTCACGAACTGATCTACCAGCACATTATCACCGAATACCACAACACCTGCCTGATTCTTCTTCGGCATATCCGCAATTGCATTCCGAATATACTCTGAGATATCATCCAGATTCTTTTCGTTACTGTCTGACATATCTACAAGGAAGATCGTCGTCACTTCCTTCGATGTAATTCGAAAGCTCAGACCGCACAGAGTCAGGATCAGAAGCAGAGCCACCACTCCACGCATGACCAGATATTCTATTTTCTTCCTGTGGCTCTGTATCCGCAGAAAACGACCGGAATAAATCAGTCCGGCCACCACCACCGGAATTAACAATAACCACCAGGGATTACTTACCTCTATGCTCATAACTTTCCTCCACCTCTAATGCTGTCTGATATAAATAAACCATTCCACACCCAGTGCCAATAGCAGAATCAGAATGATCCAGTTACGAAGCTCTCTTCCACCGGTCAGGTTCTTATTATCTTCACCGGCTGTTTCTCCAACTTCTACTGCCGCTTCCTCCAGATGCGACTCTGCTTCCACCGGAAAGCGCACTACAAACTGCTCCTGCCGTTCCTCACCGTTTACTGTCTGTGCCACGGAATATACACCGGCCTGCGCCGTATCTGTATATGCACTGTCTCTTATACACATC
>ENA-OZGO01000154-OZGO01000154.1-human-gut-metagenome-genome-assembly--contig:-NODE-154-length-31072-cov-7.550762_pt1 | contig 31072 bp, 21 predicted proteins | sample MGYA00244658_ERZ653662 | MGnify/ENA primary metagenome ERZ653662 (study PRJEB26926, sample SAMN06165217) | human gut metagenome | biome: ENVO:00009003; feature: ENVO:2100002; material: ENVO:00002003... | reverse complement strand
ACCAGCCCACGTTGGGCAGGCAGTTCTGGCTGCGCTGGGAGCACAGGGCCACCTTCAGGGACTCCAGCATATCGTTGGTATAGGCGTCGGTGCCCATGCCCAGCAGGATGCCCCGCTTGTGCAGCTGGATCACCGGGCAGATGCCGATGGCGTTGCCCATGTTGCTCTCGGGGTTGTTGACCACCATGGTGCCGGTCTCCTTGATGATGTCCATCTCGGCGGTGTTCACATGGATGCAGTGGCCCAGAATGGTCTTTTCGCCCAGGATGCCGTGGTCCTGCAGGCGCTGGACGGGACGGCGGCCGTAATTCTGCAGGGAGTCATACACGTCGTTCATGCCCTCGGACACATGGATGTGATAGCCGGTGCGGCCGTTGTTGGCGGCCACCATGCGGTCGAAGGTCTTGTCGCTGATGGTGAACAGGGCGTGTCCGCCGAACATGGCGGCCAGCATGGGATCCTGGTTCTTCTGGCACTCGGTGATGAAGTCGGCGTTTTCCTGGATGGCCTGCAGGCACTTCTCCTCGCCGTCCCGGTCGGAGACCTCGTAGCACAGGCAGGAGCGGATGCCGAACCTCTTGGCGGATTCGGCAATGGTGTGCAGGGAACCGGGGATCTCGGCATAGGAGGCGTGGTGATCAAAGATGGTGGTAACGCCCTGCTTGATGCAGTCGATGTACAGGGCGTCGGCGCTGGCCCGGGTCCCCTCCAGGGTTAGCTTCCGGTCGATGGCCCACCAGGTGCCGTCCAGCACCTCATAGAAATTGGTGGGGTTGTTGCCCACAATGGACAGGCCCCGGGCCAGGGCGGAATAGATGTGGGTATGGGCGTTGATGAAGGCGGGCATGATGACGCCGCCCTTGGCGTCGATGATGTGGGCCTGGGGATACTTGGCCCGCAGGGCGCTCTCCTGGCCCACCTCGGTGATGGTGGCGCCCTCATAGGCCACTGCGCCGTGCTCGTAGTAGCCCTGGCCGTCCTGGTCGCGGGTGATGAGTCTTCCGTTGATGATCAGATTCATGTGTGTTCCTCCTTGCAGATTGTTTTCCTTTTTTCCGGGTAAAGAAAAATGTTTCAAACCTCCGGATGGAGATCTGAAACACTCAAGCAACAGCCGAGTGATAGTTGCAGCCCGTGCGCGAGGCACTTCCTTACAGCTACCAATCTTGGATTGTTGCCTATATTTTACACGCTTTGGTATAAAAATGCAACAGAAATTTTAGATCCAGCGGCAAAAAATGTGCAGGATTCCGAAAAGCCAGCCGGGCCAGGCCGGAATCCCTATGAAAAAAATCTACAAAGTCGGGATACCGGTAATTTTGCGGGCGAAAGAGTCTGTATCGTGAAATTGTGAAATAATCATCAAATAGGCCGGAATCCACAATTTGCGGCGGCTGCCGGGTGCAAAGGAGGGAATGTGCATTTTTACAAAATGCACAAAAAACACCGCGAAGATTTTACGGTCGCGAGGGACGATTTTCGGAATAACCCCCTTGAGTATTTGCCGGAATGGTGTTATTATCAGAACGGATGGGGGTATGAGCAAATTTCATCTACCCATTCGATTTTGAACAATCTTGGAACAATTTTTGAGGAGGCAACTATTATGAATGCTTATCTGGCCAGCGTTCTGGAGAACGTCAGAACCAAGCATGGCAACGAGCCCGAGTTCGTGCAGACCGTCGAGGAGGTCCTGTCCTCTCTGGAGCCTGTCATCGAGAAGCACCCCGAGTATGAGAAGGTCGACCTGCTGAACCGCATGGTCGAGCCCGAGCGTATGTTCACCTTCCGCGTTGTGTGGTGCGACGACAACGGCCAGTGGCACACCAACCGCGGCTGGCGCTGCCAGTTCAACGGCGCCATCGGCCCCTACAAGGGCGGCCTGCGCTTCCAGAAGAACGTGTATGAGGGCATCATCAAGTTCCTGGGCTTCGAGCAGACCTTCAAGAACAGCCTGACCGGCCTCCCCATCGGCGGCGCCAAGGGCGGTTCCGACTTTGATCCCGCCGGCAAGTCCGACGCCGAGGTCATGCGTTTCTGCCAGAGCTTCATGACGGCTCTGTATCGTTACATCGGGCCCGACATCGACGTTCCCGCCGGTGATATGGGCGTGGGCGGCCGCGAGATTGGCTACCTGTATGGCCAGTACCGCCGCCTGAAGGGCGTGTGGGAGAACGGCGTGCTCACCGGCAAGGGCCTGAGCTACGGCGGTTCCCTGATCCGTCCCGAGGCCACCGGCTACGGCGCTATCTACTATCTGCAGGAAGTGCTCAAGCACGAGAATGACACCATCGAGGGCAAGAAGATCGCCATCTCCGGCTACGGCAACGTGGGCTGGGGCATCATGAAGAAGGCCGCTCAGCTGGGCGCTGCCGTCACCTACTTTGCCGGTCCCGACGGTTACGTTCACGATCCCGACGGCGTTATCACCGACGAGAAGCTGAACTACATCCTGGAGATGCGCGCCAAGGATCCTATGCACTGCAAGCCCTATGCCGACAAGTTCGGCTGCGAGTTCGTGGCTGGCGAGAAGTGCTGGGGCGTCAAGGATGTTGACGTGTACATGCCCGCCGCCATGCAGAACGACGTTCGCATGGAGTCCGCCGAGAAGATTGCTGCCTCCGGCGTGAAGTACTACATCGAAGTGGCCAATATGCCCACCACCAACGACGCTCTGAACTTCCTGCGTCAGCAGAAGGGCATCATTGTGGCTCCCTCCAAGGCCGTTAACGCCGGCGGCGTGGGCGTCTCCGCTCTGGAGATGGCTCAGAACTCCGAGCGTCTGGTCTGGACTGCCGAGGAAGTCGATGCTCAGCTGCACAAGATGATGAAGACCATCCACAAGGAATCCGCCGATGCCGCTGCCGAGTACGGCCTGGGCTATGACCTGGTGGCTGGCGCCAACATCGCCGGCTTCAAGAAGGTCGCTGAGGCTATGATGGAGCAGGGCTGCTTCTAAGCCGAAAGATAGGATATCATCCAAATAGAACCAACAGGGGTCCCGCAGAACTGCGGGACCCCTGTTTCTTGTCAAAAAGCCCCAAAGGTCAAAGCACTTTTAGGGGACACTCAAAGGACTCCTGCCGCCTTGGCAGGAGTCCTTTTTGTCCTCACGAATCCCGGTACACTGTGAACTGATAGACGTTTGTCTCGGGCTGCGTCAGCGAGTAATAGCCGAAGCCCTGCAGCGATACGCCATACTCCTTCAGGAAGCGCTCAGCATCCTCCCATTTTCCGAAGATCCGGCTCAGCTCATCCACCTGCGCACTCTGCGCAAGCTGGATGGCAAAGCTTCCGCCGTTCTTCTGTATCACCTGTGAAAACTGCTGCGCCAAAATCGGCCCGCAGTCGGCGTCGCTTTCCACCCGCGTATGATTGCGGGCATGATAGCTGCCCGACATGCTGTCGGTGCCCGGAATAGTGAAGCAGGACAGATAGCCGTCTCCGATGGGATAGAGGTCCCGAATCAGGTGGTTATCCACATTGAACCGGCCATACAGCAGCTTGTCCCCCTGGTTTCCCAGGTCAGCGGTGGCATCCAGATCATAAAATATGCCGTCAATTTCCGCCACATTCCACTGGTGCCCGTTCCCGCCGTCCAAGGGCGCGCCGGAAATCGACAGGCAAACGATTCCCATCTGCTCCAGGATCCATTGCATGGTTTTTCCGGTTCCGTCACACTTGGCCCGGCCTTCCACCAGCGCGCCGTAGGGCGTCCCGCAATACGGCGTGGACAGGTCGTAGACACAGTGGCCGGTGACGTAGCGATAGGCATGCAGCTCCGCCTCTCGCGCAGAAAGGCCCGCCGCCCCGCTTACCACCTCCTGAACGATCCGGTCGCACTGCTGATAGGCCCGGCGATAGGTATCCTCATCCATATGGTAAGAAAGTTCGCTGATCCCCGTCACCATCTTTTCTCCGTCTCGATCAACGCTGTTGTAGTAATACGTCGCATTGCCATCTATCTGGAACAGCTCCGGGCAGTTCCCATAAATCAGCGTCATCAGCGCCTCCATCTCGTCCATGCTGATGCTGCTTGGAAACTCGACCTCCGTCCGGAAATTCGCCACTGCCTGGTATATAGCCAGGAAGTCTTCCAGCATCCGGTCATCCAGCTGCTGCACCAGATGCCGGCAGCGATAGCCCGGAATGATTTTTTCCGCCTGCTCCCGGATGGCACTCAGCTCCCCGGCGGGTTTCTCCTCGTTGCCTGGTTCCGGTGTCTCAACAGGCGTCGGTTTTGTCTCGGGTAACGGCGCAGATGTCCCGCCCAGTACGCCGCTGAGCAGCAGTATCACCACTGCGGCCACGCACAGGACCGGCACGGCAATCCAGGCAGCTCCGACTCCGCGTCTTTTTTTCGGTGCAGAGCCTCCCGGGTATCCATAGCCGACACCCGGCTGCCAGGTTTCGCCGTATCCCTGTTGGATTCCAGTGCCATTGTGCGGACTCCGCCGGCCAGACGGCCGCTGCCCGCTTGTCTGATCTCTGAATTCCAGCGCCATGATCAATGAAACGTGAATCCGCCGCCGGAGCCTGAGCTCTGCTTCGGCTGCTCATGCCCGCGCATAACCGCAGAGTTGCCTGTGCGGGGTGCAGGCTTCCAGGCCGGGGTAGCTGCCAGCAGTACCCACAGGATCAGCCAGCACCGGCCTGCCGGCACAAACAGCACCCGGCTGCCGATCTCCATCACCAGCGCGCCCGCCAGCGACTGCCCCAATCCCAGGATCACCATCGGCACGGTTTCCTCACCGCCCACGGCAACCGCCCGCAGCGCCGTCACCAGGGCGCCCAGCAAGGTCAGGAAAAGGACCCGCACCACGCCAAGAAACCATCCGGAGCCCATAGCCGGGCGATAATGAAGCATATCCCAGGCTGCAGTGGACTGAAGAGAATCTCCCCTGCTGCCGATTTCAAAGAGCAGCTCAAACAGACCGGCCAGCACCATCAGCGCCACCAGGCCCACAGCCAGCATGGTCATGATCTGACCGATACCCTTGAATTGCATAAATCTCGTGCGCCGCCCCGTTGTAAGGCGCACCACCAGGCAGGTTATCGCCGCCAGCACAAGAAACAACAGCGCCATCAGCAGCGGCGTCCACATGGAATCCGCGTTCTTATTGTAAATCCCCGCGCACAGGTACCAGCTCACAAATCCGGCCACCAGAGACGCGCTCAAGGTCCTGATATCAAGCTTCAAATCTCTCTCCTCCTTATGTCAGAATACCACGCACAGCGCAGCAAGCACCGCAGCCAGCAGCGGCACCACATTGCAGAGCCTGTAAACCGTGCTGTACTCCTCCGGGTAGATCTCCATTGCGTTTGCCGCCCTGTATCGCACGGATAGGAATACCGTCAGCACACACCAGGAAACGCCCAGAAGCGCCAGCGCAACAAGCCAGTTGGCCGGGATCGCTTCCCGGGTGCCCAGCTGCCGCGAAGCCGCCAGAAGCAGCATAGCCGCAGCGCCCCAGAAGCCCTGCATCACCACCTTGTACTTTCCGGCCAGCGTGCCCAATCGCGCACAGATCCACCAAAGCACGCCCAGGCCCACCAGCAGCAGGATAAAACGCATATCCTGCAGGGCCGCCATAGAAACGGTCAGCAGCGCCAGCAGCGCCAACGGCGCATGATACCATTTGGCAGTGACCTGACCCTTCTGCTCCAGCAGCTCATACACCGCGCCCGCCACCGGAACGCCCAGCACGCTGATCAGCCAGCAATCATCCGCGTCCAGCCGCATGGCGCCGGCGCGCCAGTTCAGCAGCAGGATGTAGGCCGCCCATACCAGAAGCCGGGCCGCCCGATATATACTTTGCTTTTGCGCGCCTTTTTCCAGCGTCAGCGCAGCCAGCAGCACCGCCCCGGCCACCATAGGCCAGCCCAGATGCGTAAGCTTTCCCACGCGGGAGCAAAGGTCGCTCCATCCGGAGGATACCGCAGCCAGGACAACAGGTGTCAGAAAGGCGTAAAGGACGCTAGCCAGCACGCAGATGCGCAGCCGGGACTTTTCCTCACCGTCCCGCAGCTCGCGGGCCAGGAACAGCCCCGAGAACAGCACCGGCGGCACAAACAGCCAGAGCTGTCTTGCCGACTGCGCATCCAGCAGGTATCGGAACATTCCCTCAAATGCCAGCAGCTGCATCAGAGTCAGGATCGCATACCGCAGGACGTTCAAAGCCGCATTCGGGAAATACTTGCGCACGGCGCTCAGTCCCACAAGCAGCAGCAGTCCGATGCAGAATACCGCCAGGTTATCCTTGAAGCTGAAAGAAAGGCCTTCCAGGCTGGCCTCCAGCACGCCGGATATCCGGTCGGATGACAGCTGTGCCGGGGTCAGGGCATAAAGGACGCCCCATGCCAACCCAAAGGCTGGCCCGGTCTGATAGGTACTCTTCTGAAATCCACCCTTAGACGCCAAGGGGATAAGCAGGATCCCCAGCACCAGCAGTGCCGGAACCAGCGCGCCGGGCTCGGTCAGCACTCCTCCCACAGCCAGACGTGCAGCCGCAAAAATCACCGTGGCCACATACGCGCCGATGTTCATGAAATAAGATGTACTCATACTGTGCCTCCCCTCAGACCAGGCATAGGATGTTCAGCAGCCAGCAGGCAGCCAGGGCGGCATACACAAAGCGGTAGGAGCCGTAGGGGTCCATAACCAGTCCCAGCACGCAGCGAACCCCGCAGCCAAGCTCCAGCACCAGCGCCGGAACCGCCATCGCAAATTCGCGAGGACTGCAAATACCCGCCAGCAGCGTTATCACCAGCGTGACCACCACCAGCAGCAGGGTCTGTCTTCCGCTGCGGACGTTCTGCTCCCGATAGGCCAACAGGTCCGCGGCGTTTTTGCTCCACCTTTTGCCGTCCCGGCCCGCCAGGGATGTGGGATACCCAAAATACTGGGCCGCCCGGCGAAGATTCTTTCGCCGCCCGTTCAGCGCATAATCCGCCAGGGCGCCATAGCCCGGGCCATAGCCCTGCTGCGCGGCGCAGTTGAAGAAGTTCTGCGCCACCTGCTGGGTATCCATCCCCTCCATCTCGTGGCTGCTGTAGTACAGGCCCAGCTGGTAGCTGGCATAGGCGTTCCCGGCCTGGGACAGGGTCTGCAGGTCGCTGAGGGCCGTTTCCGTGTCCGTCTCCAGCGACGCAAGAGCCGCCTGCAGGACCTCGCCCTCCCGCTGATCCTCCACCGAGCACGCTCCGCCGTGCCTGCCGTTGGCGAGGATCAGAAACCGCGGCACCGGCGAAAGCTTCACCTGCGCGGCATCCAGCAGCTGCTGGACCATCCTTCTCACCAGGGAGGCAGACAGCATGGTGGTCTTGGTCACCGCGCCGATCACCGTGTTGACCTCCGCGCGGGAAAGCTCCGGCTGCACGGCCACATCCGCCACGCTGGGGCAGGCCGTCAGGATAAGCTCCCACAGCAGCGCATCGCTGCGGTCGTCGCCTTTTTCTTCCAATTTTGCCCGCAGCATCGCGGGCGTCTGTAAAATCTGTAATCCCTGCTCGTTGACTACTTCTTTCAATATCTCTCTCATGCCTTACCCCTCAGACCAGATGGAATTTTTCCAGCTCCAGCTCGTAGCTTGTGCGGCTCTTATCGTTATCGTTCACGGCTGCATCCTCCAGAAGGCAGCGGACCCAGTTCTCCGTGTCATTCCACGGGGCATTTTCATCGATCTGTCCTGCACACAGCGCCGCAAAGAAATCTGAAAACAGCTGCCGCAGCTCCGGCTGCGCTCTCCACCATTGGGCCGTTATCTCCGCGCCGAATTGATGATGTCCCGTTCCATTGTGCCCTCCGGCGTCAAACAGAAACACCGGGCGACTCTGAAAATATTCCAGATATTGCTCCCGCATCAGGTGGCTGTACTCCTCCCCGATGAAAGGATGGGTATAGAACAGCAGATAAAAGGCAATTACCGCTGCCGAGAATATGTCGCGCACGCGCCCGTCCAGCACGATGCCATTTTTCTCCAGCTGCTGCTCCACCACCTGCGGCACAGACAGAAAGTCGCCGCGAAAGGCCGCGCCGAGCTGCGAAACCCGAGAAATTGTTTCACCCGGAACCAGATACACCTGGTTTGTCCCATACTCCACGCGCACCTGATCCCTGCTAAAGCCGTTCAGCGTCAGGCCCTCACGGTGCAGCTGCCCGATCCTGCGGAACAGATGGACGGCAATGGTCCACCTGGGCGTGTCAGAGCTGGGCAAAAACCGGCGGACAGAGGGATACGCATCCATGCTGAAGGGATGCAGCACATATCCCTGCATTTCATCGCTCCGAACCAGATCGAACGGCCAGAAAAAGCCCTCCCGCAGGATTCGTCCCATCTGAATCTGCTCCAGCACGTCGGATACCCGCAGCAACTCCTCCTGCTTGACCCGGAACGGCACCAGCCACAGCGGTTTATTCTCGTTCCGGCATCGCACCTGAATATAGTGGTGCTCCGTCCCTGTTTGCAGAAAGTCCCCGCTATCGTCCAGCAGCAGCTGCTGTGCCTCCTCGGGGGTCGACATAATTTTGTAGGCGTTGGCGCCCACCAGGTAGCTGTTGACCCAGCGGCCGGCTTCCGGATACATCACGCTGTCGCTCATCTTCTCCTATTCCTTCCTCTTTTTCCCGAGTCGCCGTCGTAGTCGTCAAAAATAAAGCCCCGGTCCGACTTCTCCGTCCGCCCGCCTCTGTCGCTGCGGTCGAAAATAGAGAATATCCCCTTCTTTTCCGCGGCCGGCGGATCAGAGCTCAGTCTTTTCCCGTGGCCATTGTCGGGCCTGCGCGCCTTTCCCCACGCCTTCAGCGTCTTTTCCAGCTGCTCACTGAGCAGACTGTCGCCGCGGCCGGCGGCCTTGCGCAGGTCGCTGCGCACCTTCTCGTCCCGCAGTATGACGGAATGCTCCAGCTGGAGAGACTGGCTGCCGGAAACTCCCATTTTCAGCGCCGGAATCCCCTCAATTTTCTTAATCAGACTGCCGCAGTCATAAACGACCCGTCCGGCTTCCACCCGGCTGCAGGACAGAAGCATCAGATCCCATGCGAAAATTGCCTGGTTGGAGGCAGCTTTCAACTTTGCCGCCAGCGGCAGCAGCAGATTGCAGATCTCCTCCCTGTCCCTGGCAGGCAGGTGTCCGTCCAGCACCAGCTCTGTCATCGGCTCAGTCCGGCTCGGATCCCGGTACAGCTGCCACACGGCATCCAGAAAGTGCAGCTTATTGCCATCCGCTCCGCTGTCCCGGGTCTGAAGCAGCGCCTGCACATTGCTGCTGGGCGCGCCGTCCAACACATAGTCCATCATTGTGCGATAGGTCATGCAGCTCCAGAAATAGGCCCGCTGCCGCCGCTGCAGCTCATGAGCGGCCTCCAGCGAGAATACGCCTCTGGGCAGCGCATCGACTGCGCGTCCCATCTGCGACACCAGGTTTTTCAGCGGCATCCCCTGATAGATATCCCTGCGCAGGAGCTGCATCCAAAGAGCAACACACTCCTGTTCAAAATCGTCCATGGGGGACGCCCCCTGATAGCTCCGGCGCGCAGCCACAATGTCCTCATAGCATCTGCAATTCTGCAGATGCTTGTGAATCTGATATTTCTTCCACAGGATGCTGCCGCCGCTCTTCAGCGCAGCCGCAACGTCATCATACAGGGCCGGATACTCCCGCTCCAGCCCGGCCAGCAGCGCGCAGCGCTCCTCCACGGGAAGCTCCTGCCGCAGCCGCACCTGCACCATATAGCCCACGCAGGCATCCAGCAGTCTGCCGTTATAAACGCAGGAATTGCGGTCCAGGATCTCGCAGCTCTCTTTTCCCAGCACACCGCCGGACCGGCTCAACTCGTCCAGGATATTGGCCAGAACGTTCTGCTCCATCAGCGTCATCTGGCGGAGCCCCACATGCCGCAGAATGCTCTCTGCCAGCTGCCGGCACTGCCCTGCATCCAGGCAGGTGGTCAGCTCCACGCAATCCCCGGTCAGCATTTCATCGCCGGAGCGCAGCATCTCCGGGATCAGACTGCACGCCGTCTGCGGGTCAATGCTGCATGCCCGGTCCGAAAAGATGCCGCGCAGCAGGGCATGCACAAGCCCGGCATAGCGCACATCGAAGGTTTTCACCGTTTTCTGCAGCAGCTCCAGCTGCTCAGCGCTTCTGCTGTACTGCAAAAGACGGCAAACACAGTCGCAGAGCTCCCGCCCGCCTGCCGCATCCGCCTGCACCTGTTTGACGCAGCGGTCCACAGACAGCTCCATAATCCGCTTGGGCAGCGCAGCGTTCTGCCTTTTCAGCATCCAGATCAGGAGCTTGTTCACCGTCTCCTGGTTTGCCGACGGAACCCTGCCGCAAAGCAGCAGATTCCCCACCACGCGGTCATACACGTCATTTTCCGGCCGGTTTCCATCGTTCATCTTCCGCATGTGATATGCGGTGGCGATCATCTCCAGTGACGCATACTCCAGCGGCACCAGCTCCCCCAAAATATACTGCATATCCAGCAGCATCTGGCGGCGCTCCTCCGGGGCAGCAGATGCCAGATACCGGAAAAGCTCCGCAACAAACGGGTCCTCCTCCAGCCGCCTGCCGCCATCGTCCAGATCAAAGGTACACAGCGGGATCCCCATGCCGCCTCCGCCGGCCTTGCTGGAAACACAGATGGCCGCGCGGGTATCCGCGGCGCTGCTGCACGTCAGTCTCCAGCGCAGACCGGGAAGCATGCCCATGGCCGCGCAATAGGCCACCTCCCGCACCATATCCTGGGTCTGGCTCAGGGGCAGCTGCGTAAGCAGGGCCAGGGATCCGCCGCCTGCCACCGCCTGATACACGTTATAGAGCAGCAGCGCATATCGCTCGTCCGTCAGGCCGTACTTCTCCCGCAGGACAGACAGCTCAAAGCCGCCACGCAGGACCGTCTCCTTGGGCGGCAGCTGGCTGCCGCTCTGCGCCGTCATCATGTCGCCGGTGTCGATCCCGTAAATAGCGGAGGGATCGGTCTCCATGCAGCGGGCATATTCATCCAACCCCATAAAGTATGCGTGGGTAAAGATCGAGGCCCGCCCCTTGATATCGCTGCGCATGGTAGATTTGGCAATCAGGAAATCCCGCCTGCCGCCGTTCTCCTCGCTGACAGCGTAGCTGAGGATAGACTGACCCATTTTCGGGCCGGATCCGTCCTTTTCAAACAAGGACGTCATGGTACTGTTGAAATAGCCGAGGTTGTTCTCATTATCCGCCGTCAGATCCTGGGATCTGGCGCAGACCATATATCCGGCTTCATCCGTCCGGAACCGGCATGCCTGCTCCATTTTCATTGGAGATCCTCCCCGTTATAAAACCGCTCTTGTTTGCACCTTTGTTCGTTCATCCAGTCGTCAAGCCGCCCCTGATATTTCCTTGCAGACTCCAGCAGCGCCTTTTTCGGCTGAGGATCCGCCTGAAAATAGGGACCGATCCTTCCCAGCCGCCAAAGGATCCATTTCAGCGGGTCCTCCACGCGGCGGGGATTCGGTGCGCCCTTGGGGAAGCCAACCAGATTGATCCCTTCCCAGATTTCCCACATGTTCAGATAGATCCGTCCGCTGGCGCAGTCGGCATAAACCTCCGTCCATATGCCGGAGGCAATCTCCTTTGTGATATCCTCATTAATATCTATGTCAATAGAGGTCAGCTCCGGCTCCAGGGTTACCGGATCCACCGCCGGCATACGGGTTTTCGGGTCAAGCGAGGTAATCCGTTGAACAGGGCACGCATAATAAAAGTTCCGCTCCTCAGGTGAACGTTCATTCCAGCCCTTGATCCACGCGCGAAGCTCGTCATACTTCCTGCCGCAGATATCGTACAGGATGTACCAGTTTTTGTATTTTACAAAGCGCCGTTCCACGCCGCAGGTGATGGCCGACACGCCGCAGAAGGTTTTTCTGACAAACTGGCCCAGCTGCGCCAGGATCATGGCCGCATTGTTGCTCAGGTAGTCCTCCAGCTCGTGGCTGATGGCAAAATACTCCTCCCGGTTCAGGCCGCCGGACACAGCTGCCGTAGGCCGGAACATGGGGCTCTGGTTTCCTTTGGGATACTGATTCCGGATTTCATCCGTTTTGGTAAGAACCACCGCCACTGGAACATCCGCCCAGGTGTTCTGGCTCATATTCAGGGCGACGCGGATCTGATTCACCACTCCGACCACCTTGTTGACACCGCTCACATCGGGATAGGCCGAAAAGCCGGGGACCTGATTGGGATCCACCAGAAACATCAGGCCGTCTGCCCGGGCAATAAAGCTGGCGATTCCCTCCTTGGCCCGGCTGTTCCGGCTGTCCTGGTCGCCCAGCTTGGCGTAATCATCGTTCCACTTGACGCAGTTCTCACCGGCAATATCATAAAAAACAATGGTAAATGCCTTGCTGCGGTCGTTCTGGTCAACCAGGTTCACCGCCAGAGGACGGCGCATGACGCTGTCATCCGTACTGCCGGGCAGCGGCATATTGGCCTCCACGTTTTCCTTGAAATCTGGCAGATTGTTTTCCGTGATATAGTATCCGGTATTCTGCATGGCCATGGCCAGCCGGGTCAGCAGCTGGTTCAGATAAACCGTTTTGCCGCAGGTGGTAATGCCCACAACACTGATAAAAATGGTGGGATATTTGCCATAATTCGGCAAGGGCAGGGGATTGTGGCAGTGGGGGCACAGCCGCGTCACCGGCGTGGCGCGATCGGAATACCGGTCATACACCCTGATGGCGAAGCCATCCTGATCCCGCACAAGGCCATCCGCGCCTACGCCGTTGGCGTCAGGGTCCAGCATCTCCCAAAACCGGTCGGCATCATTGGGGTCGATATGCGGCATATTCCAGCGAGGATCTGCACTGGAATAGCCGGCGGTTCCTCCGCGGCTCTTCCAGTATCGGTCCAGCTTTTCGTCCGGATTTCTTTGGGAAAATTTCACAAACAGCCGTTTGTGTTCGTCCACATCGCCGCTGGTGAATTCCTCCCTGTCCAGTTCCTCCTGGGTGAAGCCGGTGTTGGCCCGAAACAAAACCTTGTCGCTTTCAAACTCCTCAAAACAATAGGGGCATTTAATTTTACCCATTCCGCATCCATCCTTTCTGCTATACGCCTTCCCGGAAGAAGCTGTTTTCAAAGCCCGGTGCCGGCAGGACCCGGACCTCCTCGCCATCGGACACCCGAAGCGGTATCTCCCGGTTGAGCCAGCCGCTGGGCAGCGGAATGGGATCAGACTCCCCCACCCGATACATTAACGCCCCATCTGTATAGCTTCCGATAAACTGATCGCTCAGAGTCACCTGCAGCACAGTCTGAAGGCCACTGCGCTGCAGCGCGGCGGAATAGCGCAGCGGAATAAAACATACGGCCTCACGCCCGGGTGTGTAATATAGGTGAACGATCCCGCCCGGAACCGCCATCATACTCCACACCTGGATGGTCTGGGGCGGATCCGCCTCAAATCCCCGGAACACAGGCATGGCATAGAAGGTCCCCTGCGTAACGCCGATGAGCCGATAGCCCCCTTTATCCATGGAGTGGCCATTATGCAGGCGCCGAAGCTCCTCCTCTGTCAGGCCCAGCTTCTCCGGATCGGCCAGCGGAAGATTTTTTCCCAGGCACAGGGTAAAGGCGTCCGCTCTGGGGCATTCCAGGCTTAATCCATACCGCCCTCTGCCCGGATCATAGTCCAGCGCCAGGTTGTTGATGCTGTACAGGTTCATATTCGGCCTTGTAATGGGCATCGGCTCACTCCTCCTTCTTTGCTGCGGCAATTTCGTTGTAAAGAATATTTTCCGGATTCACCGGATAGACATAAAGCCTGTCCACATAGTCCTGCTGCGGGATCCGGAAGGCCGCGCCGGTATTGTTCACGTTCTGGATCTGGGTTGGCTGGCTCAGCATGCAGAACAGCTGTCCGCCGCTGGGGGGAACCGTGGCCATCAGCCGGCCCGCAGTCTGCATATTCAAATCGAACAGACTCTGGACTGCCACCCCATAGGCCGCACCGCCTCCGGCCATTCCCGCCCGGAATTGCAGCTCATCAAACAAGGAAAGCCGGAAATTATCATCCTTATCCGCGATCAACCGGAATCGCTTCACCAACTGATCCAAGAGGCTCTCCACTGTGCTGCACGGCGTCAGGCGCATCATGTCCCGATACTCCGGCTGATTTGCCAGATTGGCAATCTCCTGTGTATAGGCCCTTCTGATGGTCTCATCAACGTTCCCCTGGGATTGCCGCAGCCCGTTCCGGGTCTCCGTCAGTGTGTTTCCGAAGTCCCTCGCATTTCTGCATACATCCTTCATAGCTGCGCAAAGCTGCCCCGCCAGGAAGCCGTACACCTCTGGCAGAACCTGGCTGCATGCATAGCGATGCAGACACTCTGCAAGCGTTCCCCTTCTCATGTTCATGGGCGCGTACCAATCCGTGCGGGTTTCCAGATTGACGGCCTCCTGCTGCAATGTGGCGTTCATCGCGCCGTAAGAAAGGCGGCTGCACAGAAGCTGCTTGAAATACTCCTGCACCCGTTCCGCATTTTCCTTCAGCTCCTGCACACACCGTCCATAATACTGGTTCACGCAGAGACCCCAGATATCCCCGACAGACGCCACCGCGTTTATCAGCTTGTCCCCGTCGATCGTATCCGACGGTCGGCCGCGGAGTCTTCCCAGGAGTCCACGGGTCGGCGCGTCGGACAGGCTCTGCTCCAGCACCTCCATCTCCTTGGTGTACGGGAGATACTGGAAAAATGTGGGCAGATCCGGCAGCAGCTCCTTCTCGTCTATGTACTCCCGGAACAGGCTGTCGTAGTCCTGCTGCGCTCCGCAGAGGGTCTCCTGGATGTTGGACTGTCCCCCGGCCGCACCGGCCTGCTCCAGGCACTCCGTGAGGATCTGTTCCATCGCCGCGCAGGCGATTTCATCCGTCTCCTTGACCTTTCTGTCCGCGCTGAGGCTCCACACGGCGGAGGAACCGGCCCCCCAAATAGCTGCCTCCAGCCCCTGGCCCAACCGGTTGTCATCCTGCGAGTTGACGATCACCATCACGTTGGCAGCCGCCTGATATCCCTCGGGGCCGCTGCCGGAGACATTTCCGTTTGTCAGGTCACTCTGCACGATCAGATGCTTCCCGTTTCTTTCGGCCCAGTCAACAACCGCCCGCAGCCGGCCGATCCTCTCCCGGTCCGAATTGAATACCTGCCGCACAAACAGAAAATAATATTCCGCCACGGTGACAGCCTGGCCAAAATCAGGCTGATGCTGCACCGCCTGGAAAAGCTCCGGGAACCTGTCATCCATCACGTCCCAGAAATAAGCCATTCTCAGCGTGCTGTTGCTTCCGAAGGCTCCCGGATTGCTGCGCATCGTGTAGAAGGCGTCTCCCACGCGGTTTTCAAACCCCGCCTCATCCATGCAGTCCTCGGTTTTCAGCCAGCACAGCTGGTCCGCCGCAGCGGACCAGCAATCCTGATAGCTCTGTCGGACGGTCTCCAGGCACTCCTCAGCGCCCGCCCCCAAAACAATGTTCAGGAGCGGGGTGCTGATTCGCCTTGCTGCGCCGGAATTGGCCGCGCGGCCGGAAATCATACGGCTGCATGCTTCGATTGCACTTGCGTAAGTCATGTTCTCTCCCTCATTTGCCGCGCGGCGTCCCGGCGGTTTATCCGTTGATGATGTTTCCTGCGGCGTCCAGCTGGATCGGATCCCAGTCGTCGCCGGCTTTGTTCAGCACCCACATACCCGCCGTCAGCGGCACCCAGGTGTTGTTCACCGCATCCCAGGCCATCTGCAGCGAGCGGTCGGAATACACGGTATAACTCGTGCTGCCGCCGGGGCTGACCGTCCAGGTTCTGGCAGCAGGGGCAGGATTCGAAGCCACCTTACTGGTTCTGGTCCACTGCTCATCCGTAAACACATCCTTATACCCCAGAATGCGGCTGACCAGCTCCTCATAGAACCGGCGAATCTCCGCCTTGTCTTCGTCCGTCTCATTGGCCGTGTCGCGCACCAGCTGCTGCAGCGCCTTGGCATTCCACCGCTTCTCCAGGGAGGCCGCAATGAGGTGGTCGTTGGCACCGCGGGTCTGCTTGCGCAGCTCAGCCTCTCTTTCATCCATCTCCTGCCGGGGCTCCTCATCGGGTTCCATGGCCCGATAGCTGCGGAACATCTCATACAGGGGATACTTCTTGCCGAAGCGGAAAGCTTTGGAATCCTCCACCAGGATTTTTTCCGTTTCCATGCCGCGTCTGTCGCGGTATTTATAGAACGCCTTATTGATGCGGTCATACTCGGGCTCACCGGTGGCGCTGAGGCACTCGATCATGCCATAAAACACCATGTTGGTGAAGGTGGTCATGTCCGCCTCATATTGAGTAAGTTCTTTCTCGATCTGATCCAGCTGCTCCATAGCCCGGCGGATCTTCTCCTGCTTCTCCAGCTCCTGGCGGACGATCCGCTGCAGCATGGGATAGTGCATGAAGTAGTCCTTGCGGACCCGGTTGACAACATCCGTCCCGTCATTTTTAAAGCCATCATTCTTCAATGACACCAGTCTGCCGCCGTTGGCCGGATCATACATACCCGATAGCAAATCCTGCAGGCGTTTTCTCTCCTTCTGCAGGCGTCCGGCATCCAGCTGCCAGTTTGCCATAAAGTCCTCCGGCTTATATTCCGACATAGCCTGCGGAGCACTCTGGCGAATGAAATAATTCTGTCCATCCGATGTATAGATGATCTGCTTCTTCACGCCCTCGTCATACAGTGCCAGCAGCTCCTGGGCATGGTCCACCAGGTCCGGACTGTAGGAATAAGGCATCGGCACCGGCAGGAAGTTTCTCCAGTCATGGAAGCCGGAATCGTCCTGTCCCCGACCGGTATTGGTGTACAGATGTGCCCCTACGCCATACTGCGTTGTTGTGTTATTGTCATAAATTGCCTTCAGCTGGGATATGCCCGCATACGCATAGAACGGAATACCGCTGCAGAAGCGGAGGGCAAAAATGCGATTCTTCAGCCCGGTCTTGCGGATATAAAACTGCGTATGGGAGGACCCAAATTGCTCGGCAGCATCGCAGACAGCCGAGGCATTCGCGGGAACTGACAGGCTGCTGCTGTCGAAGGTGTCCTTGTTGAAGGCAGGATTGCACCAGAACATGGGCTTCGCTCCGTTATAGACGCTGCCCAGAATATTGCGGTTGACTTCTTTCGCCAGCAGGGCCGAGTTGTGCCCAGCTGCAGGATATTTTTCGTACAGATAGTCCTCCAACGAGCGATCTGTCTGCTCCTTGAAAATTTTCACCATGAATTCGCTGATATACAGGCCGATCTTTCCATCGTCTCTGGTGCTCCACTCCTCCGGAGCCTTCATCAGATACTCCGTGAAGTCCTGCACCAGCTGCTTGGCATTTAGGGTCCTAATGGCCCTATCCAGCCTCGGCCTGATATCCGACAGCTGCAGGATGCGCTCGGTATAGGCAGTGGGGGCACTGGCCGCAGGGGAACCCAGCCATTCCTCATCTGCCTCAAAGGTTTCCAGCAGATTGTCCAGCACTTCCGTCAGCAGCGCATAATACTGTCCGTTCAGCCGATCCATCTGCTCCCGGAATTTCTGCAGCGCGCCCACCACATCCGTGCATTCCCGCACGCGATTATAGGTCCTGAAATAATCCCGGACCGCCTCCATGTAGTCGTTATAGGCCCTCTTGTCGCCGATGCCAAAGACACGTTTCGCGCAAAAGTCGGTGCTGGCCTGGACAATGCGATCCTCCGCACCGTCCAGATACATCTTCTGGGTCTTTTTGTTTTCCTCCATCTCCCGGATCGCACCATCCACAGCCGCCTTCAGGTCATAGCCGTTGCAGCTGAGCAAATAGGCCGCATAATAGGGGCCCATTCCCGGATTTCTGGCAATGTCGCACAGCTTCCGGAAGGTTCTGCCAATCAAGGAGTCATCCGTTGCATTTCCGGGCAGAAAGCTCGGCAGTTCCCCCTCCAGCGCGGCGCGGTTTGTTCTACGCTTTCCCTCGCACCCGTCGCACCAGGCGTTGCCCGACCTGGCCCAGGGATCCGGTGCCTTTCCCTTGGACATAACGCCATAGGAGCGCAGACTTTCAATGTCAATGTCCGGCAGCATCAAGTCCGGGCAGCTATTTACCACATCGTTGTACACTTGCTGGGCAGTCAGGCCGATATCCTCAACCCAATCATCCACCGCCGCCTTGGACAGCTTCAGCTCCAGCTGATCCTTGCCTACTGCCTCTTTGAAGCGGCGCATGAAGCCTGCCGCCAGATAGGTGGAGATCTGGGTCATGGGAATTTCCGCATTTGCCGCGCCCAGAATGTGATAGGACAGATTGGCACCGTGCATACGAGGCAAGTCGCTGACACCGCTATTCACATTGGCCAGATGGCCCCGCATGGTCAGTCCATATTCCGTTGCCGGCGTACTGCTTCCATCCGCTGCGTTCTTGCTGGCAGCAGGAAGCTGCACCTCTGCCAGATAGGCCATAACATAGTCCGCTGCCACATTGATGCAGTACTGGAAGCCGTTGGGCACCACCGAGCCATCCGACTTGGTGGCCGAAATCAGGTGGCACATTTTAACCGGCGGCTCCTGGGTCTCGATCTTAAAGGCGCTGTAGTTCTGCCGGAACCAATCATCCGCGTCCTTCAGGCTCATCAGATAATCCAGCTCCTTCATGGCTGCGTACCCGTTGCTGCTGTTGTAATTGACCATAGCGGGCTGCGAAGCCACCTCAGTCTTGCTGGTGACCACATCCGGCAGGAAGAAAAAGCCCATCACATTGGTGGATGCAGCCCAGCCTTTGTCCTCCAGCGCCTTCTGCACAATATAGCAGGTGTCCAGGAAGCAGCCGCTGCCGGTACCGCCGGAAATGCCGGCGAAAATATACACATCCAGATTGGGACCATTCATCCCCTTCAGCGCCTGCGTACACTTGGCCTCAATGGTCGACTTCAGCGCACTCGCCTTGGAAATCAGCAGATAGCGGCCCACCTGGCGGACGCCACCGGCTCCATCATTGCTCAGCAGATTGTTGATCTTATCAATGTTCATCCAGTTCATGGCAGCATTGCCCTTGACCTGGTCCTTGGCCTTCAGCACCGCCGTCAGATTGGGGTTATTGATGGAGAAAAACTCCTGATCCCTGTCCAGTTTGGCCTTGCCGCGCATCCGGTCGATATCGGTGGTGTCCGAATCGATGGCCAGAAACTGGATGTGCTGATACGTGGGAACCGCAGAATTAGGATCATCCGGCTCCAGCTGCTGATACACCTTCTGTTTCAACTCCGCCAGCGCCGCCACACCGGTGCCGCCGATGCCGATGGCCAGTGCCGCCGCACCGCGATACTGCTTGGACTGCTGGCTGTGGTTGATAATACCGCCGCCGCAGTTCAGTAAAAGGGAATCATACTTAGGCATTTTCACGTCCTCCTTACATTTCTTTTTCCTGTATTTTCAGTCTCTTTGGGTCAGCTTGCGCTGTATTCTCTCTCGATCTGATCCAGCTGCTCCATAGCCCTGCGGATCTTCTCCTGCTTCTCCAGCTCCTGGCGGACGATCTGCTGCAGCATGGGGTAGTGCATGAAGTAGTCCTTGCGAACCCGGTCGACAACATCCGTCCCGTCATTTGTAAAGCCATCATTCTTCAATGACACCAGTCTGCCGCCGTTGGCCGGATCATACATACCCGTCAGCAGATCCTGCAGACGTTTCTTCTCCTTCTGCAAACGATCAGCGTCCAACCGTCCGTTCACCGTGAATTCCTCCGGCTTATATTCCGCTATATCCTGCGGAGCACTCTGGCGAACGAAATAATTCTGTCCATCCGATGTATAGATGATCTGCTTCTTCACGCCCTCGTCATACAGTGCCAGCAGCTCCTGGGCATGGTCCACCAGATCCGGTCTGTAGGAATAAGGTATCGGCACCGGCAGAAAGTTTCTCCAGTCATGGAAGCCGGAATCGTCCTCGCCCCGGCCTGTATAGGCATACAGGTGTGCACCTACTCCAGACTTTGTTGTCCTGTTCTCGTCATAGCTTTTCTTCATCTGTGACATGCCGGCATAAGCATAGAGCGGCACACCGCTGCAAAAGCGCAGAGCAAAAATGCGATTCTTCAGCCCAGTTCTGCGGACAAAGAACTCGTTATGGGCCGCCCCGAACTGCTGGGCAGCGCTGCAGACAGCCGAAGCATTCGCAGGCACCGACAGACTGCTGCTGTTAAAGGTCACAGTATTATCACTTTGTCCCAGTGGGAAAGTCGGGCTGCACCAAAACATAGGCTTTGCATCGTTATAGACGCCGTCCAGAATGTCATTGCTGACAGCCTGGGCCAGCTGCGCGGAATTGTGCCCGGTTTCCGGATACTTCTCATACAGGTAGTCCTCCAGGGAGCGATTCGTCTGAGTCTGGAAAACCGTCACCATGAATTCACTGATATACAGACCGATCTTCCCGTCATCCCGACTCTTCCACTGCTTCGGATCCTTCATCAGATGCTCCGTAAAGTTCCGCACCAGCTGTGTGGCGTTCAATCCGTCGATCGCCTCGTCCAATCTCGGTCTAATGTCCGACAGCTGCAAAATACGCTTGGTGTAACCGGGGGATGCACTGGCCGCAAAGGAATCCAGCCACTGCTCATCCTCCTCAAAGGTCTCCAGCAGATTGTCCAGCACCTCCGTCAGCAAGGCAAAGTACCCGCTGTTCAGATTCTCCAGCTGCTCCCGGAATCTCCGCAGCGTGTTCTCCACATCTGTGCATTCCTGCACATGGTTATAGGTCCTATAGTACTCTTTGACGCTGTCCATGTAGTCTTTATAGGCCCTCTTGTCGCCGATGCCAAAGAAACGGTTCGCGCAGAAATTGCTGCTGGCCTGGACAAGCCGGTCTGCCGCACTGTCCAGATACATCTTCTGGGTCTTTTTGTTTTCCTCCATCTCCCGGATCGCACCATCCACAGCCGCCTTCAGGTCATAGCCGTTGCAGCTGAGCAAATAGGCCGCATAATAGGGGCCCAGTTCCGGATTCTTTGCAATATCACACAGCTTCCGGAAGGTTCTGCCAATCAGTGAGTCATTCGTTGCATCTTCGTCCAGGAGGCTCTTGGGCAGTTCTCCCTCCAGCGCGGCGCGATTCGTCTTGCGTTTTCCGTCGCACCCGTCGCACCAGGTGTTGCCCGACTTGGCCCAGGGATCCGGCAGCATTCCCTTGGGCATGACGCCGTAAGAGCGCAGATCCTCCATGTCGATATCCGGCAGCACCAGGTCCTGACGTCCATGTGTCACGTCGTTGTATACCTGCTGGGCAGTCAGGCCAATGTCTTCCACCCAATCATCCACAACAGCCTTGGACAGCTTCAATTGCAGCTGATCCTTTCCCACCGCTTCCTTAAACCGGCGCATAAAGCCTGCTGCCAGATAGGCGGAGATCTGAGTCATGGGAATTTCCGCGCTTGCCGCTCCCAGAATGTGATAGGACAGGTTGGCACCATGCATGCGAGGCAGCCCGCTGACAACGTTAACCACCTCAGCCAGATGGCCCCGCATGGTCAGGCCGTATTCCGGCGCCGGCACAAATCCCCCCGCCGCAATAAACCGGTCTCGAATTGCAGCCGGAAGCTGTACATCGGCCAGGCAGTCCATAACGTAGTCCGCTGCCATATTGATGCAATACCGGAAGCCGTCTGGCACTAACGAGCCATCGGACTTGATGGCCGAAATCAGGTAGCACATATTAACCGGCGGCTTCTGGGTCTCAATCTTAAAGCTACCATAGTTCTGCCGGAACCAGTCATCCGCGTCCCTCAGGCTCATCAGATAGTCCAGTTCCTTCATGGCCGCGTATCCGTTGCTGTTGTTATAATTGACCTTAACGGGATCCGACGCCACCTGGGGCTTGCTGGTGATCACATCCGGCAGGAAGAAAAAGCCCATCACATTGGCAGACTGTGCCCTCCCCATATCCTCCAGCGCTTTCTGCACGATGTAGCAGGCATCCAGGAAGCAGCCGCCGCCGGTGCCGCCGGAAAGGCCTGCAAAAATGTACACGTCCAGTTCAGAACCAGTCATTCCCTCCAGCGCCTGCCGGCATTTGGACTCAATGGTCGACTTCAGTGCACCCGCCCTGGAAATCAGCAGGTAACGTCCTACCTGGCGGATGGCGCCTGATCCCTGAATGCCCAGCGGACCACCAATGTGATCAATATCCATCCAGTTCAGGCTGGCATTGCTCTTAATCAGATCTTTCTCCCACAGCGCTGTTGCCAGATTAGGGTTATTGATGGAGAAAAAATCCTGATCCCTGTCCAGCTTGGCCTTGCCGCGCATCTGGTCGATATCGGTGGTGTCCGAATCAATGGCCAGGAATTGGATGTGCTGATATTCCGGTACCGGAGAATCGGGGTTGTCCGGCTCCAGCTGCTGATACACCTTCTGCTTCAGCTCCGCCAGTGCCGCCACGCCGGTGCCGCCGATGCCGATGGCCAGTGCCGCCGCACCGCGGTACTGCTTGGACTGCTGGCTGCGGTTGATGATACCGCCGCCGCAGTTCAGTAACAGGGAATCATACTTAGGCATTTTCACGTCCTCCTTTATTTCCTGCTTTCAGGGCCAGCTTGTCAAAGCTGCACCCAACTGTTTCCGTCCCAGCCGCGTCCGTTATCTCCCATCATCCAATACAACTTTCCGTTCTTCTCCACCAACTGAACCGGCGGGAAACTCGGAATTGCCAGAGCCGGAGGCATGCTCCCAACCGGGGGTGCAGGAGGCACCGGGGGCATTGCCCCTGCCGGAGGTGCAGGAGGTGCCGGAGGCACAGTCCCAACCGGCGGTGCGGGAGGCACCGGAGGCATTGCCCCTACCGGGGGCGCAGGAGGCGCAGGAGGGATCACCATATTATCCACGGGGGGCGGCGGTATCATGCCGGACATATTCGATTCCATGCTCATAAATCAATGCTCCTTCATTGTCGCTGTATGTCGTATATCGTTCGGTTTTCAGTAATTGCTTATCGGCGTCCGGGTGCCGCGTCAATGCGGATACCTGTGCGATTCTTTTCGTCTGCATAGATCAGCGTCATTCCCGCATAGACATCCGTCTCCTTCAGTGCCATTCCATTGACGTAAAACGGAGTCTTGGAGCAGAACTTCAGCCGTCTGCCGGGTTTGGTGACAAACCAGCACTGGTCCGCATTCAGGCCGCAGGGTCCGACCATAAAATAGCTCAGCTTGAGCTTGCCCCGAAAGCTGGCATGGCTCCGCGACATACCGGCACAGGAACGATCCAGGTTGACCACCTTCAGTTCCCCCTTCCACAGCGGGTGCGTTACACTCCAGATCGTGACACCCGCCACAATGACGCCCACCACCACAGCCACCGCCAGCGTGATGAAAATGGCCAACGTCAGGTTGGTGACCTTAAACCGGAAGGTGATCTGTGTCTGTGCGCCCTGGGCGTCCACCGCAGCAATAACCAGATCGCCGCTGCGGCTCTTGCTGGTCTCCACGTTTAAGGTATCCCCATCGATGGCCGCGGTATCGCTGACCAGCTGAGACGATACGATCACATAATGCAGCGTATCACCCGGCGTATCGGAAAAATATTCTCCCAGCTTAAAGCTGCGGTGGCGGCCGGACACCGGCGTCACCACAACCTTTTCCTCCACCAACGTAACGCCGCCCACCGCCGTCGGCGGTGTGTTGCCGAAGTTCACCGCCGCGTCGCCGCTCTGGTGCACCAGGCTGCCAAACTCCAGCGTCGCATAGGCGCTATAGCTGCTCTCCTGGTTGGTCCGGAATTCATAAACAAACATGCCGTCGGCATCCGGCGTCATGTCGATGTCCTGCGTCGTCCCATCCGTCAGATTGCTCAGATGCAGCACAGCCTTATATTCACCAAGCACAGAGCTGTCCGTCACCCGGCTTCCGTCCTTCTTCAGATACGCCTGGAAGGTGACGCTTTCACCCGTGTTGTATTCGGACTTTCCATCGGCCGTTACCAGCTCGGCCACGCTGTCCGCATTGTAAACCACATTGACGGTTACCCGAGAGCCCGGCGTGCCGGACAGCTCCAGATTCCATTGGCCCACCTGGGGCTTCACCAGCTTGATGACCTCATAATCACCGCCAGTCATGGTGTTTTCCTCCAGCTCCGCAGCGCTGATCTGCCGGGAAGGCCCGCTGACCTGAATGCTCTGCAAGCCCGCCTGCTTCAGGATGATATTGACCTCCTCAGCACCCACGGAAGGCACGTCAAAGGAATAGGTCAGCTTTCCGTCCGCACCAAAGGGAACATCTCTTTTTTCACTGCCGGAGGAATTGAAAATCAGCTGATAGAACGTCTCAAAGGCGCCAGCCAGATCCTCCGCCCTGCTGACGGACACGAAGCCGCCGCTGGTCCGGGAGGCAATTTCGCTGAGCTCCTGGGGATCCGCCACCGGCGAAGCGTTCAGGCAAATGCTGTAAATGGGAATGCCCGCATCCTGGGCCTTGGTGATAGCCGTCTCCCGATTCTCCAGCGACTGCTCATAGGCTTCCTTATTGCCGCCCAGATCCGTGCGCCCATCGCTGAACAGGACCACCGCCGGGCTGCGCCCGTCCTGGCTTCCGCTTGCCTCCAGGATACTCACCGCACTCAAAAGCGCTGAACCGATATCGGTATCATTTCTGGTGCCCGCACTGCGGATTTTCTCTCCCAGCGACACCTTATCCCCCTTGCCGGACACAGGTGTCAGCCCGGTATTGAGCAAGTAGTTGTTGGAATCGTCATCAAACACGATAGCGCCCACCTGGTTTCCGTCATTGGTCAGCAGAGCCAGAAACAGGTTGATCGCATCGTATCTCAGTCCGCTTTTGTCCGTTGCACTGCTGCCGGAAACCAGTGAGCCGCTGCCGTCGATAACCAAAATAACGTTAAACCGGTTTACCTCGTCCGCATTCAGATTGTCGGCGCTGGCCGGCTGCGCATAGGTGATGGCCGCGCTCAGCGGCAGTGCCGCCATCATAAGCATGCATACCAATTTCTTTCTCAAGGTCTTTTTCATGCATTTTCTCCTCTCGTTTGCCTATTTTCACAAATTTTAAAGTCCCGTGTAACAGCAATTATTATTCTTTTAATAACGCCGTTTGGTTTGCGTTCACAGGCAAGGTTCCATGCTCAGGATTACTACATATCCGGTTTTTTGTCAACCGGAATTCGACTCTTTCTCCCATCTATTTCTCCCATCTATTTCTCCCATCTATATGGATATTTTTTCCTTTTGTCCCGTGCGATGCATCTCCTAAGGCCAATTTTGCCCATTGCGCTATGCATTCAGAAACGCATTCACCCGCCCCGGCATAGGATGGAGTACCCGCGCCGGAGAGACGGCAGGGAATCTGTATGCGTGAGGTGCGCCATGAACATACATAACGCCTCTGACTCCGGCGGCGGCTCCCTGCGGGACCTGCTGGGCCGGAACATCGGCCGCCGCGCGTCCGCCAGCTTCCTGGTGGGCTCGTACCGCCTGGTGCGGCAGGAGGGCATCCTGGAGGCCGTGGGCACGGACTATCTGGTGCTGCGGCAGGGGGATTTCTCCACCGGCTGCGACCTGTACGCCCTGAAATTCATCGAATTTCACGACGATCCCCCGGTGTGACCGTTGCGCCCGGCGGCGGATCGTGGTATGCTGGGGGCAGTGAGGTGAGGGGATGTACTATGTCTATATGCTCTGGTGCCGGGACGACACCCTGTATACCGGCACGGCGTCGGACCTGTGCCGCCGGATGCGGCAGCACCGGGACGGCGGCGCCGCCTGCGCCCGGTATACCCGGTCCCATCCGCCCCGGGAGCTGGCCGGTGTCTGGCGCACGGAGGGCCGGGGAGAGGCCCTGCGTCTGGAGTACGCCGTGAAGCGGCTGTCCCGGCAGGGGAAGCTGACGCTTCTGCGTCGGCCGGAAACGGCGGCGGACCTGCTGCCGGGCGTCGCCGCCGAACCGGTGCCGGGCGTGACCCTCGCCATGTGTCTGGAGGGAGAATTTCATGAATAAGCTCTACGCCGCCCCCATGGAGGGACTTACCGGTTATCTGTGGCGGCAGGTCCACGCCGCCCTGTTCGGCCCGGCGGACAAATACTTCACGCCCTTTCTTTCCCCCAACGCCACCCGCACCTTCCAGCGCAAGGAGCTGGACGAGATCGACCCGGCCCACAACGCCGGGCTGTATGTGGTGCCCCAGCTGCTGACCAACCGGGCGGAGCACTTCCTGTGGGCCGCCGGCGAGCTGTATGCCCGGGGCTATCGGGAGATCAACTTCAACCTGGGCTGTCCGGCGGGCACCGTGGCCGCCAAGCGCAAGGGCTCGGGCCTGCTGGCCTATCCCCAGGAGCTGGACCACTGCCTGGAGGAGATCTTCGCCGGACTGCCCCGGGGGATGTCCGTGTCCGTCAAGACCCGCATCGGGAAAAATGACCCGGCCGAGTGGCCGGGCCTGCTGGCGATCTATCGCAAGTACCCCCTGTCGGAGCTGATCGTCCACCCCCGGATCCAGAAGGAGTTTTACAAGGGTGTCCCCCACCGGGACGCCTGGGCCGCCGTGTCGGGCCCCTGGCCGGCGGTGTATAACGGAGACATCTTCACGCCGGAGGACGCCGCCGCCCTGTGCCGGGATTATCCCGGAACGGACGCGGTGATGCTGGGCCGGGGCCTGATGCGGGACCCCGCTCTGCTGCGGCGTCTGCGGGGCGGCCCCGCCGCCTCGGCGCAGGAGCTGCGGACCTATCACGACCGCCTGCTGGAGGCCTACCGCCAGCGGCTGTCCGGCGACCAGCCGGTGATGCACCGGATGTGGGAGTTGTGGGCCTATCTGTCCGCCGGATTCACCCAGCCGGAACCGTATCTCAAGCGTATGCGCAAGGCAAAGAACCTCCCCGAATACCGGGCCGCCGTAGACGCCCTGTTCCGGGAGCAGCGATATACAACATAAAAGACAGCACCGGAAACCTGGCGTTTCCGGCGCTGTCTTTTTCACTCCGTCATGGGGATGTTATACTTCCCCATCAGCTTCTCAAACCGCCGCTTCTGCAGGGGCGTCATCCGGTCCCGGTACTGCAAAAACAGCTGCTTCACCCGGCCGGTGTCCCCCTGGCTGAGATAGGTGTTCATGGTCCGCTCCAGGCTCTCGCTGGCGGTGGAGCTCAAAGATGCCTTCCTGCTGCCGCCGGAGGAGGAGCGGGCGCTGCCGCTCCTGGCGGCAGAGGCCTCCAGCTTCTGCTGGGCCAGGGCCGCGTCCTGTTCCTGCTTGGCCCGGCTGGCATAGTACTTCATCAGTGCCAGATAGTTGCTGTAGTCCTGCTTTTCCAGGGACTCGTACCGGTCCCGGGCCTGCCGGGAGGCGTCCTGCCAGTCCTCCACCCGGTCCCGCCACTGGCCATAGGCGTCCTCATCCTGGCCCTGCAGCAGCTTATACTGATCCAGCAGCGCCTGGCCCTGGGTCTCATACCGGTCCCAGGCATCCTGCTGCAGCTGGGGCACCAGCGCCGCCAGCTCCTGCATATAGCGGTTATACTCCTGCTGGCCCGCCTGCCGGGCATAGGAGGAGTCATAGCCGCCGGTCAGGCCCGCCGCCTGGCCCAAGGTGTCCTCCATGGCCGTCTGCCCCTGCCGCTGATACAGCCGGGCATAGCGCCGGAACATCTCGTCCCGGCTGGGGTCATAGGAAAAGGCCTCCCGGCTCTCCATCTGCCGCAGCAGGTCCTCCATCCGGTCCGCGTAAGGGGAGGTGTAGTCCCCGGGCTGCCGGGCCGCCAGCTCCTCCCAGCTGCGCCGGGCCTCCTGGGTCTCCCGGGAGGGGGTATACCCCTTCTCCAGGTCCGCCAGCCGGTCCTGGGCAGACTGCAGTCCCAGGCTGGCCCAGGTCTTGCTGCCCGCCACGCCGTCCGGCGTCATGCCCGCCCGGCGCTGATAGTCCATCAGGGCAGCCCGGGTCTTTTCACCGAACCCGCCGTCCACCTCCAGGGAATAGCCCGCCCGGTTCAGGGCCTGCTGCAAGCGGCGAACCTCCTGTCCGGAGGAACCGTACCGTAACATGGGATAGCTTGATGCCATATCGTTCGTCCTTTCTTCTCACGCCGTCCTGCGCCAGACATATACGGCCAGGTACGGCGGCATATTGTTGTGGGCGGCTCCCCCGCCTGCCGAGGCGGACGCGCCCTGATACTCGTTCCTGCGCCCGTCCGCGTCGTACAGCCGGATGGCCGTCACGCCGGTGACGTCGGACTGCCCCGTGAAGTCATATCCGTGGGTATGGGCGGGCATCTCCGCCTTGGTCAGGGTGTGTTGGGCCTCGCCTCCGGTTTCCCCTGGCGCATAAACGTCTCCCGCCGCCAGCAGAAACCGGTCCTTCACCCGCTGCCAGGTGCCGCCGAACAGCGTCTCCGGACTAATCTCTGATGCGGACAGATATATGCTGCCTACCGGCCACACGGCGTCCAGCAGGCGCTTGCCCCGGAACCAGATGTCCCAGTCCGGCGCCAGCTCCACGGCCTTCTGGTGCTCGGCATATTTGCCCACGCCCACTGCCGTGCCCCCCTGGGCCAGATGCACCGCCACCGCCGCCGTGGGGATGGCGTATTCCACGGTCCGCACGGAGCCCAGCGCGTCCACCGCCGACAGCTCCAGCTCATAGGACGCCGTTTTCAGCACCCCCTGGATCACCTGCTCCTGCCCGTTTTCCAGGGCGGTGTACCCGCCGTAGCTGCCGCCCACCGGCCGCAGCCGGTATCGCACCGTCACGGCGTTATGTCCGCCCACCGATGCGCACCCGCCGGTGCACGCCACCTTCACGCAGTCGCCGTCATCCCGCAGCACTCCGTCTGCATCGCACCGGCCCAGCAGCCGGGCCGTCAGCGTGGGATTGGCATACGGCAGCACCTCCACGGCCTGCCCTGCCGCCGTGGTCCACCGTCCCCGGGAGTCCGTCACCCGGACCTCCGGCGTGAAAGTCCCCGCCTGCCGGATGATCCCCGTCTCGCCGGTCAGGGCCTCCACGGTCTGCCCGGCAAACTGCACCCGGCAGGACCGGACGCTGCTGCCCTGGACGCCTGCCGCCGTCACCTGGAACCCCAGGCGGCTGTATCCCCGGACGCACACACCCCACCCGACAATGACGGCGTTGTCATTCACCACCTGGGCCGCCAGACTGGCGGTGGGCTTCACCTCCTCCGGCACATACAGCTTTATTGTGCAGGAGCTGGTCCCCACCACGCTGCTGCCGGAATAGGTGGTGGCCGTCAGCACACAGTCCCCGGCCACCGCATCGGTGATTTCCTCCGCCAAGGACAGGGGCGGCATCCATGTCACCCTTGTCTCCCCGGTTTTCCCGCACACCGCGCCATGGGTACTGCCTATCTGGTAGTCGATCTTGTGGGTAAAGCCCGCATCCGCCCGCTGCACGGTAATGGTTCCGCTCTGCCCCAGGGTCATGTCCCCGGCCTGGAGTCCGGAGGCCCGTGGGATCACCGGCAGCGCCACGGTTTGGGCTACCGACAGCGACGCCGGCGTCCATTGGGAGGTAAACCCGCTGTACCACGCTGCGGACAGGGCCGCGCTGCCGCTGCCGTCCGCCCGGTGATCCACCGTCACCGACCCGCTCCCCAGCTGATACCAGCCCTTCTTCTCGTACCGGTACGGGTGATACACGGTTCTCCCCTGCAAAACATACCGGCAGCTGTTGGCCGCCTGGTTGTACGACTCCCCCGTCCCGTCGTAGATATACAGCGCCAGGGCCAGGGTAGACCGGTTTTCCGCCGCGTCCTGGCTTACGGTATAATCCAGCCTCAGCCGCCACCCGGTGGCGGACACCGCCCCGTAAATACTCGCCATCTTACCCTCCGATCCACCGGAAGGCCAGCCCCGAAGCCGTGGTGATCTGCCACTTGCCCAGGGTCACCCCCTCCAGTACCGTGATGTTGGTGATGTACAGCCGGTTGTTGGACACATACGCCACCTCGTTGGCGTCCTGCCAGAAGGACAGCCGCTGGGCGGTGAAGGTGGCCCGGAAGTTGTTCTGATCCACCACCGTCTCCCCGTCCACGTCCGTCACCGTCAGCCCCTGGCCCACGGCCACGCCGTATACAGGCACGGCCCCGTCATAGCCCACGATGCCGGTGCGGATATAGCCCTCCGTCTCCGTCCTGTACTGGCCGAAGGCGGCGCTTACGGCCTCCATATTGGCCTGCAGGTCCGAGCAGAAGCTGTAATACTGGGTCAGCGCCTCCGGATTTGCCTCCAGATAGGCGCTCAGCCGCTCCACATAGGTCCCGAAATCCGACACCGCCACATATTCGCCCTCCAGCCGGGCGGACAGCTGGTCCATCTGCCGTTTCACAAGCCCCGCGGTTTTCACGATCATGGACTTCAGCTCCTGATAGCCCCGGCTGTCCTTTCCGGTCCCTCCTCCGCCGGCCGTTCCGCCGCCGGAGGAGGAAGTCCCGGCTCCGCCGGTTTCCAGCTGCCCCAGGGCCAGGTTCAGCTGCTGGGCCATCTGGAACAGATACGCATACTGCGCCATGGCCATCTGCTGGGGACTGCCGCTGGGGGCGGGAGGCATGGTCAGGGTCATGGGCCGTCACTTCCCTTCTCATACACCACCGACAGGCTGTAGATCCTGCACCCGCCCCGGCCGGTCAGCCGCAACCGCAGCTGGCGGCACCGCCTGGGCCGTATATGCAGGGTACACGCCTGCACCCGTCCCGCGCCCTCCAGGCTTCCGGCAGGCCGCCAGCTGCCGCCCTCGTCATAGCTGAGCCAGGCCCGGACGGTGCTGCCCGCCTCCGGCAGAAGCCGCAGCGACAGCCGCACCAGATACCGGCTTTCCGCCGCGTCCAGCCCCAGCTCTCCGGTCTCCGCCATCCATTGCACGGGACCTTCATGGGTCTCCCCTGCGCCCTTCATAGCCAGTAGCTGCCCCTCTGCCGTCAGGCAGTACAGGTCGCCGCCCCAGGGAGCAAAGCCCAGGGCCTCCACGCCGTCCTCCCGGTACCAAAGGCCTGTCTCTTATACACATCTCCGAGCCCACGAGACTC
>ENA-OZGO01000117-OZGO01000117.1-human-gut-metagenome-genome-assembly--contig:-NODE-117-length-33542-cov-6.794039_pt1 | contig 33542 bp, 30 predicted proteins | sample MGYA00244658_ERZ653662 | MGnify/ENA primary metagenome ERZ653662 (study PRJEB26926, sample SAMN06165217) | human gut metagenome | biome: ENVO:00009003; feature: ENVO:2100002; material: ENVO:00002003... | reverse complement strand
AGCTGGATAGAGCAACGGCCTTCTAAGCCGTGGGTCGGGGGTTCGAATCCCTTCGAGCACGTTTATGGTGGGTATGGCGCAGTTGGTTAGCGCGCCAGATTGTGGCTCTGGAGGCCGAGGGTTCGAGTCCCTCTATCCACCCTGTAAGGGGCAAAGTTCCAGGGACGTTCCTGGAGATTCACTTACTTAATGGGCTATCGCCAAGCGGTAAGGCACAGGACTTTGACTCCTGCATTCGCTGGTTCGAATCCAGCTAGCCCAGTTACAGACAGGTGTCTGTGTGGGAGAAAATAGTATGGGATACTAGCTCAGGTGGTAGAGCACTTGACTTTTAATCAAGTTGTCGGGGGTTCGAATCCCCCGTGTCTCATGTCAAGGACTTATGACAGGTTTGTCATAGGTCTTTTTTTGTATTTATTTGACGAGGCAGCAGTTGTCAAAAAGGTCGATTTATATTATAGTTGTAGAAGAATTTGAAAAGAGGGCGAATGAATGGAACATAAAGAACCGGAGATAATTGAAAAGTCCCGAAGTGGCATACGGAAATATTTGTACGATGTATTTAATATTCGGGATGATATGATGAGCTATGAGGAAATCGATGCCATGATGGAGGAAAATACCGTCATCCATGGAGCAAACATGTGGATCCTTATGATGGCGGCACTGATTGCCTCGATTGGATTAAATGTGAATTCAACAGCAGTCATCATTGGAGCCATGCTGATTTCACCGCTGATGAGCGGAATTATTACGATGGGTTTTTCTCTGGCAGTACGGGATTTTTCTTTATTTAAAAAGTCATTGATCCGCTTTGGAACGCAGGTGGCGATCAGCTTAGCGGCATCTACGTTATATTTTGTGATCAGTCCGTTAGAGACACCGACTTCTGAAATGATTGCCAGAACCAGTCCGACGCTTTGGGATGTTCTGATCGCACTTTTTGGTGGTATTGCCGGAATGATTGGAAATACCAGAAAGAAAAAAGGCAATGTGATACCGGGTGTGGCAATCGCGACTGCGTTAATGCCGCCTTTGTGTACGGCAGGATACGGAATCGCATCCTTGCAGCCACAGTTTATTTTCGGTGCCTTTTATCTGTTTCTGATCAATACATTGTTTATTATGTTATCTTCTGCATTTGTCGCCCTGATTCTTGGCGCACCGCGTCATACCCATATCAGTGAAAAGAAGCAGAAACGGATCAACCGGATCATACTGGCCATTACAATTGTTACAATCATCCCAAGTGTTTACATAGGTATGGCGACGGTTCGCGACTCAGTACTGGATCGGAATGTATCCGGTTATCTAAATAACGAGTTCTCGTTTCCAGATACACAGCTGGTACAGAGCAGTGTGAACAAACAGGAGAAGAAGATTTCGGTTTCATTAGTCGGAACTCCGATTTCCGATGATGTGATCGCAACATTGGAAAAAGCATTACCGGATTATAACCTGGATGGTTATACGTTACGTGTGACGCAGAATTCAATTCTGGAAAATGTAGACGGCACAGAGACGGATACAGATAAAATCACGATTGCGGTTCAGGAAAACCGGATATCCGAGCTGCAGAGTCAGTTAGCAGACGCAAACAAGCAGATTAAAAATATGGAAAAGGATATTCATAATTATGAACTTGCACAGGAGGAAGCAGTCGATAGTAAGGAGATTGTAAAGAAAGCACAGGCGGTCTTTACAAAAATAACGGCCGGAAGTTGCGGAGTGATGTCGGATGTACAGGGAGATTATGTTTTCTTTGTAGCAGAGACCGAAGAACCGTTAAGCGAAGAGGAAGAACAGACCATTATCCGGTGGCTGCAGACGGAGACCGGGTATGACAGAGCAGAACTGATCCGGCGGGAAGCTTCGGAGGCAACAGAAGAAGTGACATCGGAAAGTACAGAAGAATAATGGCATAGTCGCAGGAAACAGCAGACAGAATGGAGGGCAGAATGGAAACATTTCGCGTGGAATTAAAAAAGGTAGTGGATGATAGTTATGATATTGAGATCGGCTTTGACCTGGATGATCAGCTTATAAAGGATATTCAGGACGGACTGGTTGGAAGAATTCATAAATTTGCGGTTATAACGGACAGTACGGTAGAACCATTATATGGAAGAGATATTTATCGGAAACTGACCGAAGCCGGTTATCAGGCTGACTTGTTCGTATTCCCGGCAGGAGAGACAAGCAAGACACGCAGGACAAAGGAAGAAGTAGAGGATGCTATGCTTGCAAAAGGATACCGCAGGGACTGCTGCATTATCGCAGTGGGGGGCGGCGTCGTGACGGATCTTGCCGGATTTGTAGCCGGTACATATGGAAGGGGTGTTCCGTTCATTAATTATGCAACAACACTTCTGGCAGCGGCAGACGCATCTGTGGGCGGCAAGACAGCTGTCGATACTCCGTTGGCAACGAATCTGATCGGATTGTTTAATCAGCCTGAGAAGGTATATCTGGATATTGCAACCTGGAAGACACTTCCGGCACGTCAGATGTCAAGCGGAATGGCAGAGACGATCAAGCATGCGATTCTGGCAGACCGGGAGTTTTTTGCATATCTGGATGCACATATGGAGGAGATTCTTGCCTGCGAGCAGACGGTCTGTGAACATATAGCAGAAGTGAATTGCCGTGTGAAATATCAGGTGGTTATGAAGGATGAGAGAGAAAGCGGGCTAAGAGAAGTGCTGAATCTAGGCCATACGGTAGGAAGAGCGATCGAAACGGTCAGTGATTACCGGCTGCTGCATGGAGAGGCTGTGTCTATCGGCCTGGTGGCGGAAGCAGAGCTGGCACAGAAGCTGGGATATGTTACGGAAGAAGAGAAACAGGCGGTGGTACGGCTGCTGGAAAAAGCGAAGCTGCCGGTTGCGATTCCGGAGTATATTGACCGCGAGGCACTGGTCAGAAAATTATATACGGATAAGAAAGTACGGGATGGAAAACTCCGGTTTGTAATCCAGAAAGGAATCGGAGATATCGTAGAGTTTGAACCGGGAGTGTTTGCAACTCCAATCGAGGAAACTGTTGCCAGAGAGATTATCATGAGATTATAGAGATTAGGATGACAGGCATTGATCAAGCAAGTAACAGATCGAAAAATAACAGACGAGAAGGGAAACAGATATGGGATATTTTTATTTTACAAGGCATGGGCAGACTGTCTGGAATGTGGAAAATAAGATCTGCGGTGCCACGGATATTGCATTAACGGAACTGGGGCATCAACAGGCTGTCCAACTGGGGGAACAGATTGTGGCGCAGGGAATTCGCATTGATAAGATTCTGTACTCTCCGCTTATCCGTGCGGCAGAAACAGCCAGGCATATATCAGAAGTGACAGGTATTCCTCGGCAGATGGAACCGCGTCTGATCGAGCAGAACTTTGGAAAATATGAGTCAACTCCCCGAAATGGGGAGGAATTCCGCAGGGCGAAGATGAATTTTATATCCGGATACGAAGGAGGGGAAACGATGCTTCACCTGTGCCAGAGGATTTATAATCTGCTGGATGATATTAAGGAAGAATCGGATGAAATCTGCTATCTGTTGGTAGCGCACAATGGAATTTCCAGAGCAGTACAGTCTTATTTTACGGATATGAGTAATGAAGAGTTTGCAGCATTCGGAATTAAGAACTGTGAGCTTGTGCGGTATGAGTTCTGAGATAGATACAGGAACTTATAAAATTGTGGGATTTATAGGCCAAATAAAAGAAAGTGAAATCAGGATATTGTACACAATGTATAGTATCTTGATTTTTTTGCGATTTTGTTGTAAAATATTGCCAAAATCGAGAGGGGAATTTATTAAAAAGTCTTAAAATCTATCTTCACAGGCGGTTATACAATTTCTCGGGAAATCAATGAAAACAGGGGGGCATTCTATGATGAAACAGGAAGATTTAACGGAAGAATTACAACAGAGGGTTCAGACCAGGATTAATTTTGCACATTCTATAAGGAGCAGGATTCTGGTCATGATCGTAGTGACGGTATTGATATGTGCATTGACGGTATTGTTTACAATTCGTCCGTTGATCACGAAGAATTTTTCGGCAATGCAGAGCAGTTACATGAAGGATGTAGCAATGGCATACGGCAGGATGCTGGGAGAATATGTGACGGAAGGCGGGCTGGATGTCGTATCGACACCGGAAGTACAGGATCTGTTGAAGGAGATCAGTATTAACGGAAAAGAAAGCAGCTATGCTTATGTAGTGGATCTGGACGGAACGATGTTATATCATCCGATTGCAGAGAAAATCGGTGTTTCGGTGGAAAATGCGGTTGTAAAACAGATGCTGGCGGATATTAGGGATGGGAAACCACAGGAGACATCTGTATATGAATATGATTTCCGTGGTGCGATTAAGTATGCAGGCATATATCCGGATGTGGAACATGGATTTTTGCTGATCATATCCGCAGATAAAGCTGAGATCACATCCGATATTCAGAGTATTTTATTGAAAACGCTGCTCAGCACATTGATTGCATTTGTGATATGTGTTGTGATCGCATTGTTCTGTTCAGCAATTATCACAAAGCCGATCAAGGAGATGGCAGAGATTGCAGATCGCTTTTCAACTCTGGATCTGCGTGATGATGACCGGCGGGAACGGATTGGACAACGCCGGGATGAGGTTGGGCTTCTGGGACGGTCTATTGGCGGAGTCAGAGAGCAGTTCCATGCGATCGTAACAGAGATTAAGACGCAGAGTAATAATATTCATACAACTGCGGCATCGTTGGACGAGCATACAAAGGAAACATTGAACAACATAGAGCAGGTGGAACGCGCAGTTTATGAAATCGCAGAAGGAGCGAGCTCGCAGGCGGAAGATACGCAGAAGGCAACGGAAAATGTTATCCGGATGGGCAATATGGTAGAGGATACGAACCAGGAGGTTGAGAACCTGTACCTGTATGCAAATGCCATGAAGAAGTCGGGGGATGATGCATCTAAGACATTATCGGATCTGGAAGAGATCAATCATAAGGCTAAGGAGTCGATCGATCTGATCTATCAGCAGACAAATACAACCAATGAGTCGGCTTTGAAAATCCGTGAGGCAACGGAACTTATCACATTTATTGCGGAGCAGACGAATCTTCTGTCGCTGAACGCATCCATTGAGGCGGCCAGAGCCGGTGAACAGGGAAGAGGGTTTGCGGTTGTGGCATCCCAGATTCAGAAACTTGCAGAACAGTCCAATGAGTCGGCAAGGCAGATCGGAGAGATTATTACATTATTGATCTCGGATTCCGGGAAGGCAGTGGATACCATGAACGAAGTTATGGAAATCATGGAGGTTCAGAATAAAAATATTCAGCAGATGGGTCGGCAGTTTGAACAGTTATTTGCAGCAATCGATAAGTCGAACCGGGGTGTCGGAAATATCGCAGACCGGACGAAGAGTCTGGATGAGGCAAGAGTAAACGTAGTAGATATTGTACAGAATCTGACTGCGATCGCAGAGGAAAATGCAGCCGGCACGCAGGAGACTTCGGCATCTGTAACAGAGGTGAACGATATTGTTTCTCAGATTTCCGAGAATGCAAATCAGTTACGCCGGATTGCAGAGGAACTGGAGCACCGGATGGAGATTTTCCGGTTGGATGAATAAGGTCATTGACAGCTCTCTGATTTTATGCTAAGTTAAACTTATAAATGCAAGGATAAGGAATAGTAGAACTTAGGAAGGATTCAGAGAGCTGTCGGTTGGTGTGAGACAGTTGTGGAATAAGTTTGAACTGGCCTTTGAGCAGCGGGCTGAAGGATAGATTCAGAAGTAGGCTTTGCCGGTGACTGACCGTTATTTCAGTAGGATATAAGACCGGGTGATCAGGATTAAGTTTTATGATTGCCAGTAAGTTTCAGGTTCGTATCTGTGAGAGTGCATACAGAAGTATGAATTAGAGTGGTACCGCGTGAGTTCCTTACGTCTCTAACGGAGAGATGTTGGGAGCTTTTTCTTTTTTTGTATAGGATGGCTTCCCGGGAAGCATGCGATACCGGCTTTTCACATAGGATACGGTAGATAGGAGGTAAAAAATGAAAAATTATCAGAAGTATCAGAGAGGCTATTTTATGCCGCCGATGGAGTGTTTGAAATGGACACATAAGGAGTATATTGATCATGCTCCGGCATGGTGTTCTGTAGATCTGCGTGACGGAAATCAGGCATTGATCGTGCCAATGAGTCTGGAAGAGAAAGTAGAATTTTTTAAGATGCTGGTGAAAGTTGGATTCAAGGAGATTGAGGTTGGATTCCCGGCAGCATCAGAGACAGAGTATGAGTTCCTTCGTACTCTGATCGAGCAGGACCTGATCCCGGATGATGTGACGGTTCAGGTATTGACCCAGTCCAGAGAGCATATTATTAAGAAAACGTTTGAGGCTGTCCGCGGGTGTAAACATGCAGTGGTACATTTGTATAATTCGACTTCATTGGCACAGCGGGAGCAGGTATTTAAGAAATCAAAGCAGGAGATTCTGGAGATTGCGGTTTCCGGAGCAAAGCTTTTGAAACAGCTGGCTGAAGAAGATGGAGGAAATTTCCAGTTTGAGTATTCACCGGAGAGTTTTACCGGAACCGAGCCGGAATATGCATTGGAGGTTTGCAATGCAGTGATTGATGTATGGCAGCCGACACCGGATAATAAGGTGATCATTAATCTGCCGGCAACCGTGGAAATGTCACTTCCGCATGTGTATGCCAGTCAGATTGAGTACATGAGTGAGAATATGAAGTGCCGTGAGAATGTGATTCTTTCTCTTCATCCGCACAACGATCGTGGATGCGGTGTGGCAGATGCAGAGCTTGGCATTCTGGCAGGTGCGGACCGAATCGAGGGTACCTTGTTTGGCAATGGTGAGCGTACCGGTAACGTAGATATTATTACATTGGCTATGAATATGTATACACATGGAGTGGATCCGAAGCTTGACTTCAGTAATATACCGGAATTGACAGAGTTATATGAGCGTGTGACCAGAATGCATGTATATGAGCGCTCGCCATATACAGGCCAGCTGGTGTTTGCCGCATTCTCCGGCTCACATCAGGATGCAATTGCCAAGGGTATGAAGTGGAGAGAAGAGAAACATCTGGAACAGTGGACCGTACCATATCTTCCGTTGGATCCAAAGGATGTTGGCAGACGGTACGATGGGGATGTTATCCGTATCAACAGCCAGTCCGGTAAGGGCGGTATCGGTTATATTCTGGAACAGAAGTATGGCTTTGATCTTCCACCGAAGATGCGGGAAGACCTTGGATATACCGTTAAGGAAGTTTCCGATCATATGCATAAGGAGCTGGAGGCAAGTGAGGTGCTTGACATATTCCAGAAGACGTATGTAAATATCGGCAGTCCAATTCAGTTATTAGAGGCGCATTTCACACAGGGCGAGGAATTTACGGCAGAGATCACCATTGAGGTCGATGGCGCAAAGAAAGTATATCATGGAAAAGGCAACGGACGTCTGGATGCGATTGCCAATGCGATCAAGAAGCATTTCAAGATTGACTTCTCATTGATCTGCTACGAGGAGCACGCATTGCAGGTAGGGTCTAATTCTCAGGCGTGTGCTTATGTAGGAATCGAACGGAAAGACGGAGCTGTGGCATGGGGCGCCGGTATCCGGAATGATATTATTGATGCATCCGCATATGCATTGATCAGTGCGATCAATCGTTCGGGACTTGTGAAATAGAGGATAAAATGATATTCTGAAAATAGAATATTGCAGTGCGTAAAATATTTAAATTACAAATGTGGAGGATACAAACATGGGGAACTATTTTCAGCCTGAGATTGAGTGCGCATCACAGGATCAGATTCGGGCATGGCAGGATGAACGTCTGGTAAAGCAGGTAAGACATGTCTATGATAATGTGGAGATGTACCGGAAACGAATGGATGAGAAGGGACTGAAACCGGAAGATATTAAAGGTGTGGAGAATCTGCATAAGCTTCCGTTCATAACGAAGGATGATTTGAGAGACGAATATCCATATGGTCTGCTGGCTATGCCGCTTTCAGACTGTGTACGTATCCAGTCAACCAGCGGTACGACCGGACGGCGTGTCGTTGCATTCTATACACAGCATGACATTGATTTATGGGAAGAATGCTGCGCAAGAGCAATCGTGGCAGCAGGAGGTACCAAGGATGATGTGGTACATGTCAGCTATGGATTCGGATTGTTTACCGGCGGTGCAGGATTAAATGGCGGTTCCCACAGACTTGGTTCTCTGACGCTGCCAATGTCATCCGGCAATACCGATCGACAGATTCAGTTTATGACAGATCTGGGATCTACGATTCTCTGTTGTACTCCATCCTATGCGGCATATTTGGCAGAGACGATCATTGAACGCGGATTGCGGGATAAGATTAAGCTGAAGGCAGGTATTTTCGGCGCAGAGGCATGGACCGAGGAGATGCGTCATGATATCGAGAAGAAGCTTGGCATCAAGGCATATGATATTTACGGCCTGACAGAGATTTCCGGACCGGGTGTATCCTTTGAATGTGAAGAACAGGCCGGTATGCATGTAAATGAAGATCATTTTATTGCAGAGGTTATTAATCCGGTTACCGGAGAAGTACTTCCGGATGGCGAGAAGGGTGAGCTGGTATTTACGAGTATTACGAAAGAAGCGTTCCCGTTACTGCGTTACCGGACAAGAGATATCGGTATCTTGAGTCATAAGAAATGTTCGTGTGGCAGAACACATGTTAAGATGACAAAGCCATTGGGACGCAGCGATGATATGCTGATCATCAAGGGCGTTAACGTATTCCCATCTCAGATTGAGACAGTTCTTCTGAATAAGGGATATCCGGCAAATTATCAGATTATTGTAACCAGAGTAAATAACAGTGATAACCTGGAAGTTCGGGTTGAGATGACTCCGGAGATGTTCTCTGATTCTATCAGCGAGATTTCCGGCAGAGAGAAGCAACTGGTAAGTGCATTAAAGGCAATGCTTGGTATTTATGCAGATGTGAAGCTGGTGGCACCGAAGACAATCGCACGCAGCGAAGGAAAAGCCGTACGTGTCATTGACAAGCGTAACCTGTATCAGGCATAAGGCAAAGAGGAGGTAGATGGTATGACGGTAAAGCAGATATCTATTTTTGTGGAAAATAAGATCGGAAATCTGGCTGAAGTGACAAAGGTTCTGGCAGACGCAGGGGTTAGTCTGCATGCAATCTCATTGGCGGACACCAAAGATTTCGGAGTATTGCGTGTGATTGTGAATGATTCTTATCTGGCAGCCACAACACTGAAGGCACAGGGATATATTTTCTCGATCACACCGGTGCTGGCAGTGGCGATCCCGGATGAACCGGGTAGTCTCTACCGCGTATTGACACTGCTGGAGGAAGCGGGGATCAATCTGGAGTATTTATATGACTTTAATACCGGAAAGAGCGATTCCGCATATCTGATCCTGAAAGTAAAACAGGTGGAGGAAGCAGCTGAGATGCTTGGAAAAAGTGATATCCGGCTGCTGGATCAGGAAGATCTGAAAAACGCATAAACAGTTATTGATAAAAAATATCAATAACTATTGCAATTTTTATTCCCGGCTCACATAATGGGAGAAGAAAGATACGTTATATGAGATAAGAGGGATAAAGATGACACTGGATGAATTAGAAGTTGGAAAAGATGCAATTATAGAAGAAGTTAACTGTAAGTCACCTTCGCTTCGGAAACACATATTGGATATGGGGCTGACACCGAATACGGAGGTGACTTTAGTTAAAATTGCTCCGATGGGAGATCCATTGGAGCTGCGGGTGCGGGGATATGAACTGACATTGCGGAAAGCAGATGCGGCGAATATCAGCTTAAAGGATATTCATAATGCCCATGAATACAGGCGGAAAAACGTAGCGGCGGCTGAAATCTCACATCCGGGCGTCGGAGAAGAAGAACGGAAACGGAAGGTATATAAAACGCAGGTACGGGGAAATGAGATTCCGGAAGGAGAACCGATCACATTTGCGCTGGCCGGGAACCAGAATTGCGGTAAGACGACATTGTTTAATCAGCTGACCGGAGCAAAGCAGCATGTCGGAAATTTCCCGGGTGTGACTGTGGACCGGAAAGACGGACAGATCAGGAATCATCCGGAAGCTACCGTAGTAGATCTGCCGGGCATTTATTCGCTGTCTCCGTATACCAATGAAGAGATCGTGACCAGAGAGTATCTGTTAAAAGACCGCCCGAGAGGAATCATTAATATTCTGGACGGAACGAATATTGAACGGAATCTGTATCTGACGATGCAGCTGATCGAGCTGGATATTCCAATGGTAATAGCATTAAATATGATGGACGAAGTGCGGGAAAATGGTGGAACGATCCGTGTGAACGAGCTGGAAGCCGCATTAGGAATTCCGGTTGTGCCGATTTCTGCAGCAAAGAATGAGGGTATTGATGAGCTGGTGGAACATGCGATTCATGTAGCAAGATACCGGGAACGGCCGGGACGCCTTGATTTCTGTGATGCGAATGGCGATGATCAGGGCGCTATGCACCGGTGTATTCATGCAATCATACACTTGATCGAGGATCATGCCGTAAAATACCGGATACCGAGAAGATTTGCGGCAACGAAGCTGGTAGAAGGGGATGAACTGATCCTGAAGGCACTTCGTCTGGATCAGAATGAGAAGGAAACACTGGAGCATATTATTACGCAGATGGAGGAAGAGAGCGGTAAAGATCGTATGGCAGCCCTGGCGGATATGCGGTTTCAGTTTATTGAAGAGCTTTGCGAACAGACGGTGGTGAAGCCAAGTGAAAGCAAAGAACATGTTCGCAGTATGAATATAGATCGAATCCTGACCGGTAAATATACGGCGATCCCGACCTTTGTCTGCATTATGGCGCTGGTATTTTATCTGACATTCGGGTTGATCGGGAAGTATTTGTCGGACTGGCTGGAGCTTTTGATCAACTGGTTCACGGATATATGTAATCAGGGGCTGGTTGCATATGGAATTAATCCGGTTGTGCGATCGCTGATCATTGACGGCATATTTACCGGAGTCGGAAGTGTGCTGAGTTTCCTGCCGACGATCGTTGTCCTGTTCTTCTTTTTATCCATTCTGGAGGATAGTGGTTATATGGCCCGTGTGGCATTTGTTATGGATCGTCCGTTACGTAAGATCGGTTTGTCCGGCCGTAGTTTTGTCCCGATGCTGATGGGGTTTGGATGCTCGGTTCCGGCAATTATGGCAACCAGGACCCTGCCATCGGATCGTGACCGGAAAATGACAATTCTGCTGACACCGTTTATGAGTTGTTCTGCAAAGCTTCCGATTTATAGTCTGTTTGCGGCCGCGTTCTTTCCGAAGCATGCGGCGCTGGTGATGATCGGACTTTATTTTGGCGGCATCGTCATGGCAATATTGTTTGCATTTATCCTGAAAGGAAGTGCATTTAAGGGAGAACCGGTCCCGTTTGTTATGGAACTGCCGAACTATCGGTTTCCGAGTCCCAAAAGTGTAGTAAGGCTGATCGGAGAGAAAGCGAAGGACTTTATAACAAAGGCTTTTACAGTCATTTTTCTCGCATCGGTAATTATCTGGTTTCTGCAGAGCTTTGATCTTCGACTGAATGTGGTGACGGATTCATCCCAGAGCCTTCTGGCGTTGATCGGAGGTCTGATCGCACCATTGCTGAAACCGCTTGGCCTGGGTGACTGGAGGATATCAACGGCTTTGATCACAGGCTTTACGGCAAAGGAAAGTGTGGTAAGCACGCTGAATGTATTGCTGGGAGAAAAAACATTAAGTACCCTATTTACACCGTTTACGGCAATTATCTTTCTGGTGTTCTCACTGCTTTATACGCCTTGTATCGCAGCGATCGCAGCAGTAAAACGGGAGCTTGGTACGAAGGGAGCGGTTCTGCTTGTGCTTATGCAGTGTGCGATTGCGTGGATCGTATGCTTTATTGTCCGGTTGATCGGGCTTCCGTTTGGCTGGTAGCGGATTGTAAGGAAATTGAAACAATTCATGCGTTGACAGGAGAAAGAATGGTTCGTTATACTGGAAGTAATAAAGAAAATTGAGGAGGAAGTATACTATGAGGTATGAAGTATGGGGCGATATGATGCCTGCAGTGACTCTGTCCTTAGAGGCAGGAGAGAGCATTTACACACAGTCCGGTGGTATGAGCTGGATGACAGATCAGATTGAGATGACAACGAACATGAAGGGCGGTCTGATGAAGGGCTTTGGTCGTATGTTCAGCGGAGAGTCTCTGTTCATGGCTACATATACAGCAAAGGCGCCGGAACAGCAGATCACACTGGCAAGTTCGGTGCCGGGTCAGATCAAGACGTTTGAGATCTCGCCGAGTTATACAATTGTGGCACAGAAGGGTGCATTCCTTTGTGCAACACCGGGAGTAGAACTGAAGGCGTTTGTTACCAACGCAAAAGGCGGACTGTTCGGCGGTGAGGGATTTGTTCTGCAACAGTACACCGGTCAGGGACTGGTATTCTGTGAGCTGGATGGTGCGATCCGGGAAATCGAGCTGGCAGCAGGTCAGAAGCTGGTGATCGATACCGGTAATGTAGCCGCATGGGAAAGCACAGTGACTTATAATTCTCAGATGGTAAAAGGCTTTAAAAATGTATTGTTTGGCGGTGAGGGATTATTCCTGACCACTCTGACCGGTCCGGGTAAGGTATGGTTACAGACCATGTCAATTTCGGAGCTGGCACAGCGCCTGATTCCATATATGCCGACATCCGGCAACTAATAACTGAAAGACTGTGCTCTGTGGATTTCTGGATTAGGAATCCGCAGGGCTTTTTTATTGCTCCCTTTTCGGAAAATTGTTCCTACTGTATATAAACTCATTTTTATACGTTTTCTACTATTTTTATTCATTTTTTCATAATGGGGAGCTTATTTTTCACTAAGTTGTCGTGCGATTTATAAAAATGGAATTTTTGAAAGGCTACTTCACTTGGATAGTGAGGTAGCCTTGGATTTTAATTCAATTCTATTTTGTTTTCGTCTGCTAATATTCTACAATTTAATCTTACACTATTTTTGCCACGCAGATACTGTTCAAATCTCAATGCATCTTCTGGTGTGATATTTCTTTCATAGGAAACCTTAAATAAATTTGTGCAAAGTATTGCTCCGAAACACTGGGTACAATCATTTGTTGCTTTACGTTCAATATTGCTGTAAAGAACTCTATACTCCAAGTTTTCTTTTTCTGCTACTGATATCATCTCTTTGAAAATGTCAATTTCTAGTTTAGACCTGTCCAATCATGTTCTCTATTTGCTACTAATTCAAGAATGAATGCAAGCAGTAGAAGTAAACCATCATCCTCGTTTTCAATGCCATATTTTCTTCGTTCTTGTCCTCTAATCCAAACACTATATTTAGCTAATGCCTTATTCCAATCAGCATAGTTATATGGCATATTGTCAGAGAATGTATTTGACAAAGTGTCTTTGTATTTTTCTCTTATATACTGTACAATACTTTCATTTTCAATCTGATTTTCGATTTCTGAAATAGTTTCTTTGTATCCACATGATACTAAGTCAATTATTTCAAATCCTAATAATTCTAATCGGTCTACACCTGTGTATGGCTCATGCTTTTCAGTGCTCATATTGTGTTTCCTCCTTAATATTTGTCTGTGTAGGATGTGTTCTCAACACCTTTGGTGTTGAGATTGGAAACCATTTTGTCTAAACGTGCTTTCCAGAATGTCTTAAACCATTTGGTATCTCCAAACCATTTTACAATGGTTGGACTGATTGCATAATAACATTTGATAAATAATCGACCATACCATGTAACATCTAATGTGTAATCTCTAAAACGCCTGAGTGTCCATACTTCTGGGCAATCGTATGAACCATAGACACAAGTGGCTACATAACAACCTCCAGATGATGTATTTCTGGAAGATGTGCTTTCATCTGAGCCAACCAAAGTCCATTCAAAAACTTCATCTTGCTTTGCTTCTGGTAATAAAGCAAGGAGTTTATCATATGTACTTTTCATTGACTCTACTGCTTGATTACTTGGTCCATCAGAATACATAAGTGTTCTATCTCTATATCGGTCTCTAAATTCAACATCTAAGTTAATGCACTCAACTAGAAGATTTTGAAACTCTACATTTGTTGAAAATTCTTCTGCTGATATGTTGTCAATAAGGTTAGTCACAAATATTTCTTGTGTTGTTATTCCTAACAAAAACATCTGGTCGGCAGCAAGTGCATTTCCTTTGTTGATGTCAGATAAGCTTCTAATTGCATCTACATTATCATACTCAATGGATACTTTAAGACTTGAAAGAAATGCCTTTACACTTTCTAAATAAAATTGATGTACAGCTTGTGTCCGTTTGCCCTTATTTGTGTCATTTTCATACTTAATGGAGTTATTTCCAGCTACAGATATTGCCTCAATAGATCTAGCATTTTCAATACTAATAGGTGCTTTCTTTGCTCGGATTTTTTCACCTTGCATTTTAATAAACCATGCTTCAGCTGATTTAACATTAATTTCGAGTGCTTTTTCACAATATTTTAAGGTGTCTTTTTCATTGTTAATCTCAAGAGCACTTTTAGCTAGTTCTATTAAATTGTCTACATCTCCACCAACAACATTTATATTTGCACCAGCAAAGTTATTATTGTTTGTAATGTATGTATTATAATTATTGATTGCTTTTTCAGTGATAAACGCTGTTCCACAATATTTGCAAATCCCAGCTTCTTTTGTGTCATCTACCTCAATGTTTGCACCACATTGAGTACACTTAGCGGCTACTAATGGCATAACTAAAATCCCCCTTGTCATTGGTTAATTTGATAGTTACATTTTACCACATGACTAGGAGGATTGGTATTGTTATTTTCACTCCTTAATAACTGTTTTAATACATAAGCCTAATAAAAGCCTTTGAATGAAACTCTTAGGTAGTTGCCATCTGCTTCAATAAGTCTATCGCACTTGTCATGCTCACAATAAATGTTCTGTATGGTCTGATATATTTTCATTCTACAAGTCCATGCGGTAGAAGTGCTTGTGCCTATATTCTTTGCTAGTGTTGTTAATGAATCGCCTATGATAGTTGCCCTTATGGCTTCTTGCCATTGCTACTGGTCCATATTCTGAATAAAATTTTAATGATCTCTCAATCATGGTTCTGATATTCTGTATTGTATCTGTAGAAACATTTATGTCTTTGCTAATAGTGCTCCTGCTGGATTTCTGTACCACACATCAAACTGACATAGCATGCAAGCCTTTACTATTGAAATATCATCTAATCCAATGATTTCGCTTGCTAACTGATTTGCTACAATATCTGCATTCTCCATTTCCATCATGCTCGCATTAACTGCACCCATAAATGCGGTATCAAATGCATTTCCTATATCATGGTCTATCATAAATCTAGTTAGATAATCAACAACAATGCCCATAAGTGCTGGGTGTATTGACTCATCTTCAAAAAGCTCTTTTCCATCATCCATCTGCCTTACACATAATGCAGATGGTTTGAGATAACCGCCTCGGGGCTGTTTCACTTCTTTTATACGTTGTGTTACGCTACTCATTTCAGTGCCTCCCAAAATTCTTTTTTCTTCTTAATAATTGGAATGCCCTGAAATTGGTACAAACCCTATAAACCTATTTCTCCACACAAAAATAGGAAGCATCTTGGATAAGACACTTCCTTTTATTTGTTGGGTATGCTGTTTATGATATTCATGCAATTCATATTTATTCATTGGATGGGAAGGGGAACACAATTACGAAAAGGGACTTTTATTATGGTAAGGAGAAAATACCGCAGATCCTTTACTGAAATTTTACTTTCAAAAAGAGGAATATAATTCCTATTTCTTATAAACTATGTTATAATGTCCCAAGGCAATAAGCAGTATTTTTATCAGATTTGCATTCGGATCCGGTTACGGAGACCGGAAGGCAGTGGAAAAGTTGCGAAAATACGATAAGAGGTGCAAAAACATGAAAACATTATCCCATTTGGATAAATTAGAAGCAGAAGCAATCTATATTATTCGGGAAGTGGCAGCAGAATGTGAGAAGCCGGTTATGCTGTACTCAATAGGAAAAGATAGTTCAGTTATGCTTCATCTGGCAATGAAGGCATTTTATCCGGAGAAACCGCCATTTCCATTTATGCATATTGATACCACCTGGAAGTTTAAAGAGATGACAGAGTTTCGGGACCGCAAGGCGAAGGAATTAGGGATCGATATGATTGTTTATACGAATGAGGAAGGGGTAAAGGCCGGAATTAATCCGTTTGATCATGGCGCTTCTTACACAGATATTATGAAAACGCAGGCGCTAAAGCAGGGGTTAAACAAGTACGGATTTACTGCGGCATTTGGCGGAGGCAGAAGAGATGAAGAGAAGTCCAGAGCAAAGGAGAGGATCTTCTCATTTCGGAATGCAGAGCATGCATGGGATCCGAAAAATCAGCGACCGGAGATGTGGAAGTTATATAATACACAGATCCATAAGGGTGAGAGCATGCGGGTGTTCCCGTTATCCAACTGGACCGAGAATGATATCTGGCAGTATATATTGAGAGAAAAGATTGATATTGTATCCCTTTATTTTGCAAAGGAACGGCCGGTGGTATACCGGGATGGAAATATCATTATGGTGGATGATGACCGGATGCGGCTGCTACCGGGAGAAGAAGTTCAGATGAAGAAGGTGCGGTTCCGGACATTAGGATGTTATCCGCTGACCGGAGGCGTAGAGTCGGATGCAGATACACTGGAGGCAATTGTGGAGGAGACGCTGGGAGCCGTGAATTCAGAACGGACCAGCCGGGTGATCGACCATGAGGGAGCCGGCAGTATGGAGCGAAGAAAAAGGGAAGGATACTTTTAGAGATGAAGGAACTGTTAAAATTCATTACCTGCGGTAGTGTAGATGATGGTAAATCAACTTTGATCGGGCATATGCTGTATGATTCCAAGCTGCTCTTTGCGGATCAGGAACGTGCACTGGAACTGGAAAGTAAGGTTGGAAGTACGGATGGAAGCCTGGATTATTCTCTGCTGTTAGACGGATTGATGGCAGAACGGGAGCAGGGCATTACGATTGATGTGGCATATCGCTATTTTACGACCTCGAAGAGAAGCTTTATCGTAGCAGATACACCGGGCCATGAAGAATATACGAGAAATATGGCAGTCGGAGCTTCTTTTGCGGATGCAGCAGTTATCCTGCTGGATGCAACGAAGGGTGTGCTGGTGCAGACCCGCAGACATACCAGGATCTGTTCTCTGATGGGCATCCGTGATTTTATTTTTATTGTCAATAAGATGGATCTGGCAGAGTATCAGGAGTCTGTATTCCGGAATATTAAGAAAGAGCTGGAGGAGTTTGTGCAGATCTTTCCATGCAACAGCATGGCGGTCATTCCGGTTTCGGCAACAGTCGGTGATAATATTACAACCGATTCTGAACATATGGACTGGTATCAGGGGCCGACACTCTTGTCTTATCTGGAGGATCTGGAGCTGGATACCAACAATGCTGAGGATGATTTTGTGTTACCGGTGCAGCGTGTAAGCCGACCGAACCATACCTTCCGTGGCTTCCAGGGACAGGTGGAGGCAGGAAGCCTTCGAATCGGCGATGTGATCACGGTATATCCGAGTGGAGAACAAGCATCGGTATCCAGACTTCTGGCAGCCGGTGAGGATACAGAGGAGATTGTAAAGGGACAGCCGGTAACGATCTGCCTGGATAGGGAGATTGACTGCTCCAGAGGCTGTGTGATCGTGAAAGGGCAGGCACCGGTCGTTGGAAATATGTTCCGTGTGACGATGCTGTGGATGGATGATGTTCCGCTGGTAGAGGGCAAGGAATATATGCTGAAGCTTGGAACCAGGAAGATTCCGGCCCGTGTGGTTAAGATTGAATATAAGATTGATGTAAATACTGGAGAACATATTTCAGTTACGCAGGTAGAGAAAAACGGAATCGTATCCTGCAGTATCCTGACAACGGAAAAGATCGTATTTGAAAAATTTGCAGAAAACGAAGCATTGGGCGGATTGATCCTGATCGACCGTATTACCAACATGACATCTGCCTGCGGTGTGATCGAGCAGCCGTTAACGCAGTTTGATAATCTGACCTGGCAGAATTCAGATATTACAAAGGAAGTCCGTGAGAAACAGCTGCATCAGAAGGCGGCGACATTCTGGTTTACCGGGTTGTCAGGATCCGGAAAGTCAACACTGGCCAATGAGCTGGAGATTCGGTTGACAGCAATGGGCAAGCATACCATGCTGTTAGATGGAGATAATATCCGAATGGGATTAAATCGTGATCTGGGATTTTCTGATGAAGATCGTACAGAAAATATCAGACGAATTGCAGAAGTGGCAAAGTTGATGAATGATGCAGGGCTGATCGTTCTGACATCCTTCATTTCACCATTTCGGAAAGACCGGGAGCTGGCACGCTCCATTATCGGAGAAGATTTTGTGGAAATCTATGTCAGCACGCCGTTGGAGGAATGTGAGAACCGGGATGTAAAGGGTCTATACAAGAAGGCAAGAAGTGGTGAGATTCCGGTATTTACCGGTATTTCAAGCCCATATGAGGAACCGGAGCAGCCGGAGGTTCAGATTGATACTACCGATCTGTCGGTAGAACAGGCAGTAACACAGCTGTTACAGCATTTGAAAGAGAATTAGCATGCAGAAAGTGACAAAAGGGGTCATGAAAAAGAAGTTTGCAACTCTGGTTTTATCCATGCTGAAGATTGGCTGCATCGGATTTGGAGGAGGCAGTGCGCTGATTCCGGTTCTGCAGAAGGAGGCAGTGCAGGATAAAGGCCTGATTACAGAGGATGAACTGGACAGTGATATTGTGGCAGCCAGCATTACGCCGGGAGCTTTGCCGGTTGAGATAGCGGCCGGCATCGGAAAAACTACCTGTGGGACAGCCGGAATGTTTGCGGCAGCATCTGCAATGGCGTTGCCCGGAGCAATGCTGACAACGTTATTTCTGATGTTTGCCACGATGGTCGGAGAAAAACTGACAACGCAGATGTGCTATGCATCCGTCGGAATTACCGCTTATATCATTGTGATATTGGGACAATATATACTGACAACCTTAAAGAAGGCGAAGAACAATCGGGGTGGAATGATTCTGGCGGCGATAGTGATCCTTCTGGTATGGATGTTTAATGGAGAAGATAATTTCTTCCGCTTGTGTGGCATTACGGACACACCGATTTTTGGAGTGTCTACGAGTGAGATTTTTATTGTGGCATTTTTTGTGATCATTTGCAATGGCGGGCGGTTTAAGTCTTGGTGGACAGTAATTGCCGGAGTGATCAGCCTGATATTCCTGTTTTCCACCGGCGATTCCCATCTGATCGGCTCATCGACGTTTACCAAAGGTCTGATACTCGGCATGCTGGTGCTGGGACTGGTGCGATTGGTGATGAATTTCCGGAGTAAGGAATCGTTTCACATTGGTGAGTGGAAAGAGATAATCGTTGAAATTCTGTTATGGATTGGGTTCCTGGTGGTATTGTCACTCCCGGCATGGATCATGATGCCGAAGTCGCTGGCCTTTACCGGACAGGGGCTTCTGTCGGCAATTATGTCATTCGGCGGAGGAGATGCATACCTGTCAGTTGCACAGGGATTATTCGTGGATTCAGGTATGATAACTGCAGATGAGTTTTACGGCGGTGTTGTTACGATGGCCAACATTCTGCCGGGGTCCATTCTGTGCAAGGTACTGAGTGGAATCGGTTATCTGTGGGGTGTTGATCAGACCGGAACCGTATGGGGCGGAATCGTGGCGGCTCTGGCAGGCTTTGCCAGCGCAACCGGAATGTCCTGTGCAGTGTTTGGAATAGCGAAGATTCTATATGATAAATGGAGAAAGATGGAGATGATCCAGGCACTGAATCATCTGATCCGACCGATTGTGTCGGGATTGCTCATCAGTGTGGGTATATCCTTGTACGGAACCAATTGTGTGGTAGAGGATAATGCCGGCTGGGGATATGGCAGTATCGCATTTTTAATGATCGTGATTGTCTGCGGCGTCTGTGTGATGCAAAGAAAAAAGATACATATGGTCTGGCAGGTATTGATGTCCATCGGTGTTTCTCTGATGGCATGTAATCTGTTTAATGTGATTTATTAAGATAAAAGGAGTGAATGAGATATGAGGAAAAGACCGGTAGATTTCGGACATATGTTATCCGGAATCCGTATGGATGTATGGCTGAAGCTGTTGAAGGAGAACAAAGTAGATAAAGAGTTCTATCCGCAGGCGGCGGTTATTACACTGGAAAGTGCTGTTTTAACACCGCTTGCTTATTTGGAATATTTGTTATTCTGGATTCCGGTTCATTTTACAAAAATAAAAAAAGACCCGATCTATGTAACCGGGTTCTGGAGAAGCGGAACGACCTATCTACAGAATCTGTTGACCAGAGATCCGCAGTTCGGTTGGTTTGATCCGGTCAGCACGATTATGTTTGGCAACTGCATTCTGCTTCGGAAGCCGCTGACTGCTTTGGCAAAGAATGGATTAAAGGGTGCAAGAGCTATGGATAATCTGGAGTTTGAACTGGATCTTCCGATGGAAGAGGCACATGGCTTCACCAACCTGACCGACCTGTCGGTCAGTCACATGATGGTATTTCCAGATCACGGAAAAGGTGCAAAGTATGTAGAAGCTATTTTTACGGATGCGTTATCCAGCAAGGACCGGAAACGGTTCTGGCATGTATATAATTATATGTTAAAGAAGCTGACCTATATCAAGGGTGGCAAGCAGCTGCTGTTAAAGAGTCCGGATAATACAGCTCGGATCGCATTCCTGAAGCGGGCATATCCAAAAGCAAAGTTTATTAATATTTACCGGAATCCGTATACGGTTGTACGTTCTGCTCTGAATATGTTCCGGATCGAGATGGATAAATATGCATTATCCGAGAGCGTGAGTGACCAGTATCTGCTGGATCGAGTATGTCTGATATTTGAGCGGGTATACAGACGGGCATTCCGGGATCTGGATAACCTGGCACCATGTGATAAAATAGAGATCAAATATGAAGACTTTGTGGAAAACCAGGAGGAATATCTGGAGAAGATCTACAAGCAGCTGGGCATTAAGAATTATGACAAGGCATATCCGTATTTTAAGGAATATATGGATAGTATGAAGGATTATAAGACCAATCAGTATGATTATGCTCCGGAGCTGATCGAGAAAGTAAATGAGAGACTTGGATTTTATTTTGAACGCTATGGCTATGAGATGATCCGGCCGGAGCGTGCAGAGGCAGTTGCAAAGGAGCAGGCATAACAGCAGAATGGACAGGAAAGAAGGCATGCATATGAAGCTGACAGAGATTCTGGATCAGATGCATTTAGATGCAATGTTAATTACCAACCCATATAATATGCGGTATGTGAGTCATTTTCGAGGAGGAGAAGGGATTCTTCTGATCTCGCGAAAAAGTCGGGTGCTGATCACAGATTCGCGTTATACGGAGGCGGCAAAGCAGGAGAGTGATTTTCAGGTAGAGGAATGTAACCATCTGAGAAAGACAACGGATATCTTAAATGACTGGATAGAACGGGAACAGCTTCTGACAGTCGGTTATGAGGATGCGTCAATGCTTTGCAGTACGTTTCGGGAATATCAGACAGGACTTCCGGCAATAAAAGAATGGATCCCTCTAGGAGTGGCAGTTACCCGACTGCGCCAGATTAAGACTCCGGAGGAAATCGGATATCTGCGGCAGGCAGAGGCTATCGGAGATGCAGCATTTACAAAGATTCTGGATATTATTAAGCCGGGAATGACAGAGCTTGAGATTCAGGCAGAGTTGGAATACCGGATGATGAAATGCGGAGCCTCCGGCACCTCCTTTGATACGATTGTTGCCTCCGGTATTCATTCCTCTATGCCACATGCGATTCCGTCTGAGAAAAAGGTGGAATGCGGAGATTTTATTACCATGGACTTCGGTTGTAAATACAAGGGATACTGTTCGGATATGACGCGGACGATTGTCCTGGGAAAGGCCAACGACAAGCAGAAGGAGATTTATCAGCTAGTCTGGAAGGCGAATCACACAGTCGAAAGTCTGTTGCATGCAGGTATGGTATGCAAGGAAGTGGACCGGATTGCCAGAGATGTTATTGCAGACGGAGGATATGGAGAATACTTTGGACATGGACTGGGACATAGTGTCGGACTGGAGATCCATGAAAGCCCTGCGTGTAATATGCGGGATACTACAGTGTTGATGCCGAATATGATAATGACGGTGGAACCGGGAATTTATCTGCCGGGATTCGGAGGCGTCCGGATCGAGGATATGGTAGTGATCACGGAGAATGGACTTGATAATCTGTCGCACTCACCGAAAAAACTGATAGAGCTGTAATGACATGGAAGCAGGCGGATGTCTGAACAGGATAGTAATACAGGAGAGGTATAGATTATGAATATTATTATTGCCGGTTGTGGCGGTGTAGGAAGTACCCTGGCAGAGCAGTTGACAGCGGAGGGACATGAAGTCACGGTCTTGGATTATGATAGTAAAAATTTACAGACGGTTACATCACAGTATGATGTAATGGGCATACAGGGAAACAGTACCAGTTATCGGGCACAGTTAGAGGCAGGTGTCGATAAAGCGGATCTGCTGATTGCGGTAACCAATCATGATGAAGTGAATATGCTGACCTGCCTGATCGCCAAGAAAGCAGGTAACTGTCAGACGATTGCCAGAGTCCGGAGCCCTCAGTATTTCACAGAGATTGATTATATCCGGGATGAACTTGGATTATCGATGGCAGTGAATCCGGAATTTGCGGCAGCACAGGAAATATCACGATTGATGCAGATCCCGTCTGCATTGGAAGTGGATACCTTTGCAAAGGGACGAGTGAATCTTGTGAAAATCGAGATACCGGCAGATTCTGTACTGGATCAGCTGATGCTGGCTGATTTTTCATCTAAGGTAGAAACAGATGCTCTGGTTTGTATTGTAGAACGGGATAAGGAAGTTTATATTCCGGATGGAAGCTTCGTACTACAAGCGGGAGATAAGATTTATGTCACCATGCAGATTTCTACATTGAATGGATTTTTGAATAAGATCGGTATCAAAGAGAAACCGATCAAAAAGGTATTACTTGCAGGCGGCGGAACGCTGGGATACTATTTAGGCAAGATCCTGACAGAAGCCAGAGTGCAGGTGAAGATTATTGAACAGAGTGAAAAACGCTGTGCAGAACTAAGTGAGATCCTGCCGAAGGCAATGATCATTAACGGAAATGCAACTGACCGTCAGCTTCTGGTGGAAGAGGATATCGAGACTACTGATGCTGTGGTTGCGATCACGAATTATGATGAGGAGAATCTATTGCTGGCGCTATATGCGCACAAGGTCTCCAATGCGAAGGTGATCACCAGGATTAATCGGTTGTCCTTTGAGGATGTTATCGGAGGACTTCCGATTGGCAGTACTGTGACACCGAAGGATATTACAGCAGAATATATTATACGTTATGTACGTTCTATGCAGAATTCTTATGGCAGTAATGTAGAAACACTGTACAGAATGGTTGACAACAAGGTAGAAGCACTGGAATTTAACGTAGCAGAGGATGCAAAGGTGACACGGGCAACCTTGGGAGAGCTGCGGATAAAGAAAAATACCCTGATCTGCTGTATTAATCGGAATAAAAAAATCATACGTCCGACCGGGCGCGATCGGATTATGCCGGGAGACAGTGTGATTGTCGTAACGACAAACCGGGGCTTAAATGGTATTGATGAAATATTGAATTAAGTGAGGGATTCCTATGAATTATCAGATATTAATATATGTATTGGGCTGGGTGCTTAATTTTCAGGCGGTATTTCTGCTACTTCCGAGTCTGGTAGCACTGATATATCAGGAAAAATCCGGTTGGTGTTTTCTGCTGGCGGCAGTGGTGACCGGTACGATCGGAATTGCCTTGACCGTAAAGAAGCCGAAGAACACACAGCTGCATACAAGGGAAGGGTTTGTACTGGTAGCATTGAGCTGGATCATCATCAGCCTGATCAGTGCGGCACCGCTTTGTATCAGCGGGGAAGTTCCGAACTATATAGATGCGGTATTTGAAATGGTTTCCGGTTATACGACAACCGGAGCATCGATATTGACGGCGGTAGAAGATCTGCCGAACTGTATGAATTTCTGGCGTTGTTTCAGCAACTGGATCGGTGGTATGGGTGTGATCGTGTTTATGGTTACGATACTTCCCATGGTAGGTGCGAATGCCAATATGTATCTGATGAAAGCTGAGAGTCCGGGACCGTCCTTTGGTAAGCTGGTTCCGAAGCTGAAAAAAACTGCCAGTCTGTTATACATTATGTATATAGGCATGACCTTAATGCAGATAATTCTTTTGCTGATCGGAAAACTGGATTTCTTTGATGCGGTCTGTGTGAGTCTTGCAACGGCAGGTACCGGCGGATTCGGAATCAAGAATGATGGCTTTAGCGGTTACACCAGTTATGTGCAGATCATCGTAACAATTTTTATGTTCTTGTTCGGTGTGAACTTTAAGTTCTATTTTCTGCTGCTCATACGGAAGTTTAAAGACGCGATTGCGATTGAAGAAGTACGCTGGTACACGATACTTTATGTAGCAGCAACAATTGTAATTGCAATCGATATTTTCCATCTGATAGGAACGGTAGGCGGAAGCTTAAAGCATGCGGCATTCCAGGTAGCGACGGTTATGACAACGACCGGTTTCGCAACCGCTGATTTTAATCAGTGGCCGATCTTATCACAGACGATCCTGGTACTGCTGATGTTTGTGGGCGCCTGCGCCGGAAGTACCGGTGGCGGTATGAAGGTGTCACGATTTATTATTTATATCAAATCTGCCCAGAAGGAGATTGCAAGTCTCCTGCATCCGAGCAGTGTAAAGAAGATAAAAATGGATGGCAAAGTAGTGGATCATGAAACAATCCGTTCTGCCAATGTATATCTGATCATTTATATTCTGCTGCTGGCAGTATCCATTCTGCTGGTCAGTATTAATGGTTTCGATCTGGTAACGACTACTACTTCGGTTATTGCCTGCTTTAATAATATCGGACCCGGTCTCGGTGTGGTTGGCCCGATGGGAAATTTCAGCAGCTTATCATGGCTGTCCAAGCTGGTACTCATTCTGGACATGTTGGCGGGAAGATTGGAAGTATTCCCGATCGTAGTGTTGCTTTTCCGTGACACATGGAAGCGGTAGGCGGCTGATAATAGAAAATGATCTATAACAACAAAAAAGGCATATTCTGATGTGGATGAAATATCTTTATCGGAATATGCCTTTTCTGCTAGTTAAAAAGGTCTCTGCCCTGTGGAGTATTATAATCGGCAGGAGCGTGATAATGAAAAGAGTCTGCCGCGACACAGACTGTAACTTGCTTTCAAATTATCAACTTTATTCATAATAGTAAGGAACGGAATATAAGTCAAGATGACGAAAGGAAGTCAAGAAATATTAATTTATTTAAGCCAAAAACATTAAATAAATAATCAAAAGGTTAAGTTTGCTTAATTAAATTAAGGGAAAAAGAATGGACGCATTGACCCGGAGGAAAAGGCGTGATAGGATAAAGAAAGAGGCAAAGGAAAGAGATACGGAGTGAACAGACGGAAAGCGGAGCACACAGATACGAGAATATCAAACGAGAGAGATGGAAGGAGTAAAGTTAAAATGAAAAAGCATACCCTTGATCATATAGACTACAAGATTCTGAATCGTTTGCAGGAGAATGCGACTATTCCGGTAAAGGTGATTGCGGAAGAAGTGTTTCTATCATCACCGGCAGTAGCGGCACGGATTGAGCGATTGGAAAAACAAGGATATATTACAGGATACCATGCGGAAGTCAATCCGGTCATGCTTGGATATCACATTAAAGCATTTATCAGTTTGGAAATCGAGCCGGTCAGAAAAAAAGAGTTTTATCCGTATATAAAGCAATGCAGAAATGTGATTGAGTGTAACTGTGTAACAGGAGATTATTCCATGCTTCTGGAAGTGCTGTTCCCGGATACGGTAGCACTGGACCAGTTTATAGGGGAATTACAGAGCTATGGGAGAACCAGAACGGTCATTGTATTCTCCACTTCTGTCGAACACCGGGGAATCCTGGTGCCCGAGCAGGAAGAAGAATCGGAAGATCTGTAATTATTTCTTGTTGCGCTTTATAATGTTACCGACACAGACCAGAACAACACCGAGCAGAAAGAGAAAATAAAAAGGAACTCTTGCAGAAGGATTCTGGGCATTTGCAATCAGATTAATAACAAGGGCAACAAATGAAAAGATTTCTACGGTGAAACCGAAAATTTGAAAAAAGTTAAAGTTCTTCATAAAAATTATCCTTTCTGTATTGATATTCAGAGAGTAACACACTGGAATTAAAATGTCAAAATGACCGAAAAGCGGTCGCTTTGCCGGAAACAGTGTTATTTATGTGTATGCGGGTTATGGCCGGTGACAGATAGCTCCTTACGCTTCTGACTCGGTGTACAGCCGTAAGTCTGTCGAAACATTCGCATGAACAGTTTATAGTTGGTGAAACCGTTTCGCTCTGCAATCGTCTGGATGGGAAGGTCTGTCGTTAAGATATCATTATAAATGCTATGCAGACGAAAGGTGTTTAAGTATTCCGTAAAAGTCATGTTCATATATTTCTTAAAGAAACGGGTAAAGTAGGAAGGATTCAGGGCAAGGTAGCCGGAAATGTCCTGCATGGAGACCGGTTCCCGGTAATGCAGCTTTACGTAATCCATAACCTGTTCCAGACGTTCCATATATTTCTCGGTCTGATGGTACTCATTCTGAGTAATATCAACTTTAAAATCTGTGATCATAATATATAGCAATTCAAAAATACAACTGTAATATTTCAATCGGTAACCGTCCGGTTTTATATTCCACAGATCGACCAGCTGGACCAGAATGCTGCGGAGGTGCTGCAGAAGGTTTTCGGAAGGAAGGATGGGATTGCCACTGATTCCGTCAGAAAGCGGTACACCTGCAACTGAAGAAATATTCTTAAAATGCATATAGTCAATATCCGGAATATAGGTCTTCAGAAACTGATACGGAATCTGGATCAGCAGGAAATGGCATCGGTTACGGGTCTGTGTAGAATGAATGATATTGGAATCGATAATGATAAAATTATCCGCAGACAGGGTATAGGCCTGCTGTTCCATGTTAATGATAGATTCACCCTCCAGAACATAGATGACCTCGATGCTGTCATGCCAGTGCATCGGTACGAAGAAATTATGGTCTGTGCAACAGGAGTATCGCATATTGACATCCTGGTCCAGTTTAATTGTTTCATAGGTTGCAGTAGAACGGTTCATGGTGCTCCTCCTTACGTATCCGGTAATTTCATCAGTAATAATGGCTATAACTGATAAAAACAGTATAACGAATTAAGGAACACTTGTAAATCCTGTGTACTTTACAAATGAAAAGGAATATGCGACAATATAACAGACTGTAGAAATCAGCAAATAAAGTGACGGAAAGAGAATGGAGAAAGACATGTGGATTGCAGATAACTGGAAAGATTATAAGGTGATAGATTGCTCGGACGGAGAGAAACTGGAACGCTGGGGAGAATATACGCTGATCCGTCCGGATCCGCAGGTGCTATGGAGCTTCCCACGGAAAGATCGTGGATGGCGGGAATGGAACGGACATTACCACAGAAGCAGCAAAGGCGGTGGTGAATGGGAGTTTCGGAAGCTTCCGGAACAGTGGGAGATTCACTATGGAGAATTGACATTCCATTTGAAGCCATTCAGCTTTAAGCATACGGGACTGTTCCCGGAGCAGGCAGTAAACTGGGACTGGTTCTCCGAACAGATTCGGACAGCGGACCGACCGGTTAAAGTATTGAATCTCTTTGCCTATACAGGAGGGGCGACCTGTGCCGCAGCAAAGGCCGGTGCCAGTGTGACGCATGTGGATGCCTCTAAGGGTATGGTGACATGGGCAAAGGAGAATGCGAAGGCATCCGGTCTGGAAGATGCACCGATCCGCTGGATTGTAGATGATTGTGTGAAATTTGTGGAACGGGAGATCCGTCGTGGTAATCATTATGATGCGATCATCATGGATCCGCCGTCTTATGGCAGGGGGCCAAAGGGTGAGATCTGGAAGATTGAGGAGAAAATACACCCGTTTATTCAGCTGTGTACACAGGTGCTGAGTGAACAGCCGTTATTTGTACTGGTGAACTCTTATACGACCGGTCTGGCACCGGCGGTACTGACGTATATGCTGGCATCGGAGCTGGAGCCAAAGTATGGCGGGTATGTGGAGTCACAGGAAATCGGACTGCCGGTAGAAAGGACCGGACTGGTACTGCCGTGCGGGGCAGCCGGAAGGTGGACGGCAAAGTAGAAGGGAGCGAGAGAGTTGAGTCAACAGAAGAAAAATAAGAAGGACAAGGATCGGTTGTTTCTGTCAAAGGTGATCATCGTAGGGCTGCTTCTTGTTTTACAGATTGGAATTATTGTATATGGAATGATCAGCCTCGGGAAGTATTTTGCATATGTGCAGGCACTGTGTACGATACTGAGTCTGGTTGTGGTAATTTATATCATTAATAAACCGGATAACCCGGCCTATAAGCTGGCCTGGGTGGTGCCGATTCTGTTATTTCCTATTTTCGGCGGTGTTTTTTATGTGGCGATTGCGGGTAATCATGCCAGTAAGCATTTTGTACGTAAGATTGAAAAAAGTATTACAGATGCCTGCCGATTTTTGAAACAGGATGAAGAAGTGGCGGAGCATTTAGACAGTGTTTCGGAAATCGCCGGAATGCAGTCAAAATATATTCGGGACTGGGGAAAATATCCGGTATTTCAGAATACGGAAGTAACATATTATCCATTTGGGGAGGACAACTTTGAACCACTGTTGGAGGAGCTGAAGAAGGCAAAACGATATATTTTTATGGAATATTTTATTATCCGGGAAGGACTGTTCTGGAATTCTGTTCTGGAGATTCTGGAGCAGAAGGTGAAGGAAGGCGTTGATGTCCGGGTAATGTTTGATGACATGGGCTGTGTGGCCACGATCCCTTCCGGATATGAAAAACGGTTGCGGGAAAAGGGTATTCGCTGTTATTCGTTTAACCGATTTATTCCTATCCTGACTCTGCGTCTGAACAACCGGGATCACAGAAAAATAACTGTGATTGACGGACATACCGGATTTACCGGAGGAATCAATCTGTCGGATGAATATATTAATGAGACTTCGCCATATGGACGTTGGAAGGATACCGGTATCATGCTGAAAGGGGATGCGGTCTGGAGTCTGACTGTTATGTTCCTGCAGATGTGGCGGTGCGTATCCGGAGATGTTGAGGACTTTGAAACATTCCGGCCGGTTGACGGAGAAGAGATGCATCGGACATCTGATGGCTATGTGCAGCCTTATAGCGACTCTCCGTTGGATCAGGAGATTCTTGGAGAGAATATTTATCTGAATATGATCAACCGGGCAAAAAAAAGGATTTATATTATAACACCATACCTCATTCTGGACAATGAAATGGTGACAGCACTGACACTGGCTGCTAAGAGCGGTGTGGATGTGCGGATCATCATTCCCGGAATTCCGGATAAGAAGATTGTATATGTATTATCGCAGTCTAATTGCGTGCCGTTGTTAAAAGATGGTGTCCGTGTCTACCGGTATATGCCGGGATTTACACATGCGAAGGTAGTATTGGTGGATGATCAGATTGCAACTGTCGGAACGGTGAACTTTGATTACCGGAGTCTGTTCCTGCATTTTGAATGTGGTGTCTGGATGTATCGGAGTAATGCTGTGCAGGAGATTCGGAAGGATTTCGAGGAGACCTTTACTGATTGCGAGGAGATGCAGTATGAGGAGTGCATTAAGATCTCCGGATTCCGAAAGATGGTGCGGGCGGTATTGAATATGCTTGGACCATTGCTATAGAATGCGACAGAAAGTGGACTGAACGGAGATAGTAGCATGGCAGAAACATGGAGGATGTTAGATTGGAAAAGACAATAGAAGAGTATTTGCAGGAGTTGAGCGAAGAACGACCGTATAAAATCGTACTGAGCCAGCCGGCAGGGAAGGAAACAGAGTTCCGTAAGGTTGAGATTAGAATGATAGAGAGTAAGCAGGGCATCCGCTATCAGATAGAGAAGTTTACGACGAAACAGGCATTTCATATTAATATAGAAGAAACAGATCTGCAGAGCAGTCTCCGGACCTATTTCGGGAAAGAATATTTACAGTGCAGTGCATGGACAGAGCAGTGGGAATATCAGGCAAAGATCAGTAAAAAAGGGAAGCTGCTTCAGAACCGGCATAGGAATACGCAGTCGGCAGAGCTGCGGCAGGGCAATAATAAACAGAAGAATTACTGCATTCCGGAAGGCACCCCGATTCCGCCGCTGGTTGATATGGGAATATTTACCAAAGAAGGAAAAGTTGTACAGTCAAAGTATGATAAGTATCGTCAGATCAACCGGTTTCTGGAAATTGTGGAGGATGTCAGGAAGGAACTGCCGGAAGGGCGGATCCATATTATTGACTTCGGATGCGGAAAATCCTATCTGACATTTCTTCTGTATTACTATCTGGTTGAAGTCAAACACATGGATGTAACGATCACCGGACTGGATCTGAAGGAATCCGTGATCCGGAAATGTCAGGAGATCGCAGATAAATATCAGTATCGGAACCTGCATTTTGAGGTAGGAGATATTCAGGGGTATCAGACATCGGAACCGGTCAACATGGTTGTATCTCTTCATGCATGTGATACCGCAACGGATTATGCATTGTATCATGCGGTTCGGTGGAATGCGGATGTGATTTTATCTGTTCCATGTTGTCAACATGAGCTGAATCAGCAGATGCAGCCGGGAGTCCTTCCGATCCTGTCCAGATACGGGATTCTGAAGGAACGTTCGGCAGCCTTGATGACAGATGCGATTCGTGGAAATCTGCTGGAAGTCTGTGGATACCGGACGCAGGTCATGGAGTTTATCGATATGGAGCATTCACCGAAGAATCTTCTGATCCGTGCCGTACGCGGAACTGCTTCAGAGGAGAAAAAGCAGACTATGTTAAAAGAAGCGGAAGCATTGATGAATGCATTTGAACTGCATCCGACATTCTACCGGCTGTTAAAGGAAGAAGCCGGCGGACGGATTTAGGCCGGAGGCGGGAACACACTGAAAGGAAACAGGAGTAAATTATGGATGAGAGAACGGAAGAAAAGCTGGAAGGAAAGAATGAACAGCGAAGAATCATAGATAGCTATGACGGTGATCCGGATGACCTGGTGTTTTTTCAGACGGAACAGGACTTTGCGGAACAGGCAAAACAGAAGCATGCAGAAAGCATCTGGGGAAAAGAGGAAGAATCCGTACAACCGGAAGGAAATCAGGGACAGCAGGCAGGAACCCCGGATGGTGAGCCCGTTGCCGGGGGAATGCCGGACAGTCAGATGGCTGCGGAAAGAATCGCAGATAGTCAGATGGATGTCGGAGAAATGCCGGGTATTCAGATCCCGGTCGAAGGAATCACAGACGGTCAGGCGGTTGCCGGAGGAGTTCCGGACAGTCAGATGGCTATCGGAGAAATACCGGAGAACCGGGGGATCGATCCGAATGATCCACATTATATGAACTATGAACCGGATCCGTATTACGAATATGGATATGGAGAGGAGCCGGAACCGATCGGAATGCCGGGAGATAAAAGTGGTGAGGGAACCGGACTTGGAGTTGCCAGTATGGTGACCGGTATATGCAGTATTGTGCTCGGCTGCTGCGGACTCCAGTATGTGCTTTCACTGACAGCGATTGTTCTGGGAATCTGCTGTCTGACCAGAAAGAATAAAACGCAAAATGCAAAGGTATTTTCAATCATAGGAATTGTGCTCGGAGCACTGATACTGGCAGTATCCGTACTTGGAATGATATTCAGCTTCGGATATCCGCTGATATTACAGTACTTGGTTATACTCCATTGAAAGAATAAATAAAAAATAATAAAAACCACTTGCATTTATATATAAAGCAGGTTATAATATCTCTTGCTGTGACATTGATAGCGTTGAAGCGTGAGGTTGCTGCACACAGTTGCAGGTTTTCCGTGGAGCGAATGTCAAGTTAGGAAACTGGCGACAAGTCACTGTACTATATGAACCATCTACCGGAAAGGTAGAAATGACGTGTGGATATAAATAAGAAACACACGGGAATGTGTACAGTCACCGCTTGTCGTACTGAAATTAAGTGCGAAAAGGAGGCGGCTTTTTTTATGGCAAGTCAAGTAATGAGAATTACACTCAAGGCTTACGATCATCAGTTAATTGATCAGGCTGCAAAGAACATCATCGAAACTGTAAAGAAGACAGGAGCAAAGGTGAGCGGACCTGTACCGATGCCAACTAAGGTTGAGAAAATCACAATCTTACGGGCAGTACACAAGTACAAGGATTCCAGAGAGCAGTTTGAGCAGAGAACACATAAGAGACTGATTGATGTAATTCAGCCTACCCAGAAGACTATCGATGCTTTACAGAAGATGGATATGTCAGCTGGCGTTTACATCGACGTAAAGATGAAGTAAGCAATACCAAATACGTTGGTTTTCCCAATGAATTTAGTATGATTGCAGAAAGCAATCCGCTGTAGATTAATTAGGAGGAAAAAAATGAAGAAAGCAATTTTAGCAACAAAAGTCGGAATGACTCAAATCTTCAATGAAGACGGAGTATTAACACCTGTTACCGTTCTTCAGGCTGGACCATGTGTCGTAACTCAGGTTAAGACAGCAGAGAATGATGGTTACAGTGCAATTCAGGTAGGATTCGGCGAGAAGAAAGAACGAATCGTAAGCAAGGATGTAGCTGGCAAGAAGAAAATCGTAAATCCACACGGTGCCGGTAAGGCAGAGGTTGGACATTTCAAGAAGGCCGGCACAACACCAAAGTTATTTGTTAGAGAATTCAGATTGGATAATGCTGAAGAGTACGAGATCGGTAGTGAGATCAAGGCTGACATCTTCGCTGAAGGCGATAAGATCGATGCAACCGCTAAGTCAAAGGGTAAAGGATATGCAGGCGGTATCAAGAGATACGGTATGCGTTCAGGCCCTGCAGCACACGGTTCTAAGTATCACAACCATGCAGGTTCCAACGGTTCCGCAACAACCCCGGGTCGTGTATTCAAGGGCAAGAAGATGCCTGGACACATGGGTAATGTAAGAGTAACTGTTCAGAATCTGGAGATCGTTAAGATAGATATGGATCTGTCTCTTATACACATCTGACGCTGCCGACGACTAGTCGAGTGTA
>ENA-OZGO01000082-OZGO01000082.1-human-gut-metagenome-genome-assembly--contig:-NODE-82-length-38035-cov-5.927593_pt1 | contig 38035 bp, 24 predicted proteins | sample MGYA00244658_ERZ653662 | MGnify/ENA primary metagenome ERZ653662 (study PRJEB26926, sample SAMN06165217) | human gut metagenome | biome: ENVO:00009003; feature: ENVO:2100002; material: ENVO:00002003... | reverse complement strand
GGCGGGGACGGCCTGATGAATGGAGCCCCCATGTTCGGCCCCCAGAGGGAGAAGTTCCAGCAGTCCCGCCCGTCCCGGGAAGGAGCGGGCGAGGGTTCGCAGAAGGGGGAAGGCGGAGAGGGGACCGCAACGAACGCCCGGCATTCCTCTTCCGGCCATAAGGATGAAGAAGCCGGACGGAAACAGGAAAAAACGCCGGGGGACGGCCTGAGCAGTCCGGCCATGCAGCAGGTGCCCGGCCTTTACCGGGATGCCGTCAGGCAATACTTTGAACAACACAGGCAAAACGAGCCAAAACAATGAAAACGAACCTTAAACGAATGATGACGGCGGTTCTTGCCGCGCTGTTCCTGTATCCGGCGGAAAGCCGGGGAAAGGAAGGCGTGGTTCAGTGCGGCAACCTGATTTATGCGGGTACGCAGACTTCCCGCTGTTTCAGTGACGAATTCCTGTCCACCGTCCAGCAGAAAACCAGCATTTCCACCAGCAGGCGGTTCCGGGCCGTACGGCTGGACAATGAGGAACTGTTCCGCTTCCCCTTTGTGGTGATGACCGGGGAGGGGGACTTCGTCCTTACGGCACGGGAACGGGAAAACCTGAAGAAATACGTCCAGTCGGGCGGCTTCCTGCTGGCTTCCGCCGGATGCTCCAATGCCGCCTGGGACGCTTCCTTCCGCAGGGAGATGCGCACCATCTTCGGAGAAGCCGTTCTCAAGCCCGTGTCCATGCGCCATCCTGTTTTTTCAACCGTTTTCAACATCAAACAGCTGGAAGCCGGGAAACAGGCCGCGAAAGGCCATCTGGAAGGCGTTACGCTGAATGACAAGCTGGTCATCATTTATTCCGCGGACGGCCTCAACGACAGCCGCCACTCCAAGGGCTGCTGCTGCTGCGGGGGCAGCGAACTGGGAAACGCCCTTGAAATCAACGCCAATATTCTGGCTTACGCCCTTCTGCGCTGATGAAGCCCTTCCTGTTCCATTTCCTGTGCCTGTCCATGTTCCTTGGCTTGAACGCCGGGGGCGCCGTTCTGACGGAAGAGCAGCTGATAGCGGCGGACCAGCCGTCCGCGCTGGTCAAGTTGCTGGAAAAGGAGGGGAAGGACCCGCGTCCGGACCTGGTGGCCATGCTGAAAAGCCAGCGCCTGGCCGTTCGAAGCAAGGCGCTGGATGCGCTGGAGGATATGGCGGGGAACGACTTCGGCTTTGACCCCTGGACGGACCCGGACAAAGCCGACCCCGGCCCTCTTCTGTCCTGGGAAGCGTGGCTGAAACAGCCTTCCCGGGCTGAAAACGGGGGAAAGGAGCAGGACGATACCCGCCTGTATTCCATGATCCTGACGGGAACGGAAAAGGCGAGGGAAAGCGCCTGCCGGGCTCTTCTTTCCCGCAAGCGGCAGGCTCTGGAATTCCTGACGGGGTATCTGGAAAAGCATCCGGACCTGGATGCGGATACGGAGAGAGCCATTCGTCAGGCGCGTTTCCGGATGCAGCTGGATGAAGTAACGCCGGACGCCTCCCTGCTGGCGCGCAAACTGGCCGGCAGCCACCGGAACGACATCATCGACGCTCTGGAAGCTCTCCGGAAGAAACCCGTTTCCACCTTGCCCGTCATTCATGAATTCCTGGATCACCGCGATCCCCTCGTCCGGGAAGTGGCGGTGGACGTGTTCCTGCAAAACGGCAAAAAGAGCGCCGTGGACCATATCGCTCCCCTCCTGGAACGGGAAACGGATGAAAATGTGCTGCAAATCGCGTTCCGGAGGGCCAGCGACAATGACGATGAGGAATCCCGGGCGGGACTGGAAAAGCTGCTGGTCAGGCATGCCTCTTCGGAGTCGGAAGACCTGTGCCTGGCCGCCTTGAAGTCCCTGTCGGAGATCGAAAAGCTCCAAACGGCCATTGATCCCGAACAGCTTTTGAAATTGTTCCGGCACCCTGAATGGAGAATCCGCCATCAGGCCCTGCTGTATGCCGGAAAACACAGGATCGTCCAGCCTCCCCTGGACGGGAAGCTGGGAGAAATACGCGCGGCGGCGGTCAGGAGCGGCGTTGTCCGGCCCTCTTCTGCGGAACTCCTGTATCCGCGCGTGGTGGAGATGTTCCGGGATGAAGACGAATCCGTGCGCGCAGCGGCGTTTCTGGTGGCGGCGCGGATGAAAAGTGCCGCACTAGCTCCGGCTCTGGAACAGCTTGCATTCGACATGCCGGACATGGTCCCCGTCATCCTGTATGCCATGATGGCCGGAAACGCGGAGCTGAGCCCCGCCATGCAGGCCATGCTCAAGAGAATGCCCGCGGAAAAGGTGAACGTACTGGTCCGTCAGGAAGACCAGTGGGATAACATGCTGACGGCTTCTGATCCCAATAATACGGCCAAACTCGTCATCCAGTGTCTGCTGGAACATCCGGATCCGGAAGTGAAAAGCATTCTGGCTGTCATGGAGGCGGACCGTCTGGACGAAGATTCTTCCCCTGAGGCCTGGAGGTTTGTGCTGGACCGGCTGAAAGATTCCTCCGTTCCCCTCAAAACAAAGGAAAAAATGATTTCCACCATGTCTCTTTCCTACGGGGAAATCGGTAAATTGTGCAAACTGGCCATTCTCGGCGATATCAAGGTTGATCCCAATGATAACTGGGAGACCCAGAAAATCAAAAAACTGAAAAAAATACAGTCTTTCGGTGTGGAACTGGTGAATATCCTGAGAGAATTTTCCACGCTGAAGGATGAGGAATATTCCGGATTGAAGAACAAATGCATCCGGACCCTGCTGCAATACGGGGATGAGGAAGCGTTCCGCAGTGTTTTGGCTTCCTACCGTATCCTGCCCCAGGAGATGCGGTATGAGATCGCTTACAGAATAAGCAGTGAAAAGGACTTTTTGTTCAGGAACCTGCCTCTTGTGAAGCTGGTGGCGCAGGATGAGGACCCGGAAGTCCGCGAACGCATGAAGTCATTTTTTGAAAAAGTCTGTGAATATTATTCTTCCAGCAAAAGGGAAGAATCAAGAGGAAGGAAGCTTACCATCCTGAATAATTCCCGGAGGAATGCGGAGATGCAGGCATTTCTGGACGAAGTGTTCACGCAAAAGTACGGCGACCAGTACTGGACGTATTTCCTCAGGAATTTCCTGGGCAGTTACGAGATTTCCAGGCTGTTTGAAAGGATTCCGCCGGACAAGTATTCCATCTTTTTCCCGCGGAAGTACATACGCGGTGTGGCGGATGATCCCGCCCGTTCTCCATGGCAGCGGGCTTCTGCGGAATTCGCCCTGTTCCTGCAGGAGTATCCCCATGCCGTTTTCCCTCCCGCCGGAGTTGATGAAAACCCGGTTCTCGCGTCCCTCAGGACTTTTCCGCAGGGTATCCGGGAGATTCCGGAATGGATCGTTCAGACCCTTTCCTCTCCCGACCCCATGGTCAGATGCAACGCCATCACCCTGCTGATGCCGTTAAGCGGGATCAAAATGGCGCTCAGGTCGCCTGAGGGGGAACTTCTGGAAGGGGATTTCCCCGCGCTGAGGCGGCTTTACGAGAAATCCTACCTGGGCGGCAGGAAGGCGGAAAAGTCATCCCTCCTTCCGGATGTGCTGGCCTCCCTTTCCCGGCTGGCCGTCAAGGACCCGGATCTTCGCGTACGGGTTTACGCCTCCCTGGCACAACTGGTGGCTTCGCGCAAGTGCGATGTGGACGCCTTTTGTGCGATACTGGGAGAGGTTTCCCGGAAGAATGAGGAATTGGAGGAACAGGGCCGGTATAACAATGAATGGGACAAGCTTCTCGATTATTTCCAGAATGTGTTTACGGACCGTTTACAGAGTCGCGAATATGAAATGTACGAGAACTTTAGCGGCGGAGGCACCATGTTTGCCTTTGAACCGCCGGATCCTCTTCCCGGCAAGGGCAAGCTGACGGAAGAGGAACGCCGGTTGTTCGTCCGCGTTTCCACCGAGGTGCTGAAGGACATGTACTGGTCTTCCTCCCTGACGCGCAAGTACGGAGCCGCGGCCGTTCCGGCGGTCATGAGCTTTGCGTCCATGATGCAGGGCAGGGAAAAAGCCGCATCGGCGGCGGAGACGGATTCCGTTGCGGTCCGGGAGACGGCTGGGACACATCCCCCCGATCCGAATGCGCCGTTCCTGGTCGTTTTCTTTGAGAAAAGCGGCTGCGACGAATGCGCCAGGGTCATGCGGGACCTGGAAAGCCTGCGCCGGGAATATCCCGCCATGCAGTTGGAGACTTATTCCATCACGGATGATCGGGGAACGGAATTCAACGCGCTACTGTCTTCACGGTTCAAGATTCCCCAGCGGGACAGGCTGATTGCCCCGTCCGTATTCGGAGCGGCAGGGGGCCTGATGCGCGACCGCCTGACCTCCGGCAACCTGAAGGCCCTGCTGGAAGATTCGAGAAGGCAGCCGGAAAGCGGCATCCGCCCGGACGGAACCCGGCCCGCGTGGGCCATGATGGACCGGGAAGCCATGAAACAGGCCGGGAAGGAGGTGCAAGACACGTATGAAAGCCTTTCCCTGGGCGTGGTGCTGCTGGGCGGCCTGATAGACGGCGTCAACCCGTGCGCGTTCGCCACTCTGATTTTCTTCCTGTCCTATCTGCAGATTGCGCGGCGCTCCCCGCGGGAGCTGCTGCTGACGGGCGGCAGCTTCGTCCTTTCCGTTTATCTGACGTACTTCGCCATCGGCCTGGCGTTCCATGAACTCATCGGGCAGCTGCAGGCGTGGTCTTCCCTGAAGATGGTCATGGACGTCCTGTTCTCCCTGCTGGCTCTGCTTGCGGCCGTCCTTTCCTTCCGGGATGCGTGGCTGGCCCGCCGGGGACGGCTGGCGGACATGTCGCTGACTTTGCCGGATTTCCTGAAGAAGCGCATCCGCCGGACGGCCAGAGAGCAGAGCAAGTCCGCCCGCTTCATCGTGGCGGCGTTCGCTGCCGGGATCGTCATTTCCGCGCTGGAACTGGCCTGCACCGGGCAGGTGTACGCTCCCATCATTTACCAGATCAGGCAGGGGAGTTCGTCCGCCGTGGGCATGCTGGCCCTGTACAACCTGGCATTCATCCTGCCCCTGCTGCTCATTTTCTTCCTGGCCTACCGGGGGATGAAGGCGGAGGCCCTGATCCGCTACCAGCAGAAGCACGCCTTTCTGGTGAAAATGCTGCTGGGCGTCCTCTTCCTGTGCCTGGCGGCCATCATCGTCTGGGGTGCGGTGCGCTGACGCGGTTCTTCTTTAACCGCGTGGAGCGCCGTATGCCATGCGGCAATCTGGGCCGGCGCCGCAGGGCGTTCTTTCCTGGCCTGTTGCTGGCTCCCGTTCCCGTCCGCGTTGGGGAGGGATTTAAAGACCGATTTGCGGGTGTTCCATGATTTTCAGCGCCGCAAGGGCATGTGGCATTTCCTGAACATGGAGAGTCGGCCCGTGCCATACGGTATAAGGGCATGAGGAAGGCGGAACCCGGAAAGTCCGGATTCCGCCTGATGAATGGATGGAACGGAAGTGTTCCGGGGCTTTATTCCCCGCAGCCGCCGTCCTTGTAGCCGCAGGAGCGGCAGGATTTGCACTTGCCGTCCTGGACGTAGGCCAGGGAATGGCACTGCGGGCAGAGGGAGGCTCCGTTGAGCATGGTGCCTTCCGGCGCTTTTCCGGCGGGAATTTCCGGCAGGACCGGATTCTGCTTGTGGGCCGGCGTAGTAATGATGCGGGGAGGCAGCACGCTTACCGTGGTGTCCGGACTTTGCCCGGGCAGGCTGACGCTGGGGATGGAGAATACGTCCCGCAGGCGGTAGCCGTTGCTTTCCGGGAAGAGCCACGCCAGAATTTTGGCGATGAGGTCCACGACGGACGCGCAGGAGCGGATTTCCGTGCAGGTGTCCGCGTCCGTGTCGTCCCCCACGCGGCAGAAGCCGGAGGGCTCAAAGGAGTAGTTGCGGAAGCCCTTCACCACTTCCTTGAGGGGTACGCCGAACTGGAGCGCCGTAGAAAGGAGCTTGCAGTACGCTTCAAACATGCCGGAGGCGAAGGAGCCTACCTGGCCCAGGCGTCCGAAGACTTCCCCGCAGGTGCCGTCCGCATAGACGCCCACCGTCAGGTAGCCCGTGAGCTGGCCGCCCACGGAGAATTTCACGGTCTGGCCCAGGCGGCGGCCGGGCAGTTTGCGCTGGCGCGGCTTGGACGCTTCCGCGATGATTTCGTCAATCGCTTCCGATCCGGCCCCTACGAGCTGTTCCCAGACGTGGTTGGCCTTGAACATCCGCGTTTCCGGCGTGTCCACCACGTACACGGCGTTTGCCTTGGATCCGGCCCGAAAGATGGCGATGCACTTGACGCCGAGTTCGTGGGACATGATCAGGGAGTCGTAAATATCCTGCACGGTGGCGGAGACGGGCATGTTCACCGTTTTGGAGCACGCGCCGGAGATGAAGGGCTGAAGGGCGCCCAGCATCAGTACGTGCCCGGCGGGGGTAATGGAGCGCACGCCGTTGCCGTTGGTGGCGGCGCAGTCGAAGACGGCCAGGTCCTTCTTGTCCAGCCACGGGATGGATTCGATATGGGCCGCGCCGTTCACGACGGTGAGTTCGTCCGCAGTCAGCACGGACATGTTGGCCGGGTTGCTGATGTAGGCCACCTTTTCCTGAATTTCGCTGCGGGATTCCGTTCCGGAGAGGAGGCGGCGCCACGCCAGGCGCACGGGGCCCGCCTGATCGTTGCAGGGGTCGATGATGAGCTGGTTGACGACAGAGTCCATATTCCCCTGGAAGGCGGAAATCAGGCCGTCTAGGCCGGCTACTTCCAGAGCGGCCTCATTGACGAAGTCTTCCGGATAGCCCAGGGAGCGCAGGCCTTCCAGAGCCAGGCGGTTGAACATTTTCAGGGAGCCGCCGCCCGCAAGCTGCTTCCATTTGACCAGCGTGTAGTCCGGTTCGATGGAGGTGGTGCCTTCATCATAACAGCCCAGCGGGGCGGAAATGGTGCCCGTGGGGGCCATGACGGAAACGAAGGCGTTGCGGTGCGCGGTGGCCTTGGCCGCCCTGGCCCACATGGCGGAGGCGGCTTCCGCCAGTTTGGCGGCGGGGGCGATGCGCTCCTTGTTCATCTGGGTGGGCGCTTTGAAGCTCTTGAGGTAGGCATGCAGGGCGTAGGAGGCGGTCAGCCCCTGCGCTTCCGGAAGGACGCCTCCGGCATTGGCGATGATGTTGTCGATCATGTCGTCCAGGGCCTTGACGTCTTTCTGGGCGGGCAGGGCGACGGCCAGCTTCTGGGCCGCATGGTGCAGGCGCAGCACGGCCAGCAGGTCCTTCTTGCTGGCGGGATATTCCACATAGGAACCGAGTTCCGCTCCCATTTCCGCGGAAGCCGTCCAGCAGGCCGCCGTCAGCGCGCTGCAAAGCTGGGAGGCGATCCAGCGGCCTTCGTCGGAGTCGTACGGCACGCCCAGGGCCATCAGGGAGCCGCCCACGTTGGCGAAGCCGATGCCGGTGGTGCGGTACTTGTACGTGCCTTCCGCGATTTCTTCAATCGGGAAGCCGCCGCGTTCCACGTTCAGGTCCGCGCAGACCATCGCCAGGCGCGCGGCGTGGGTCAGGGCGTCCGCGTCGAAGACGGGCTTCCCGTCCTCACCCTTCGTCAGGAAGCGGTAGGCGTTGAAGGAGGAAAGGTTGCAGCTCGTGTTGTTCAGGAAGACGTATTCGGAGCAGGGGTTGGACGTGGTGATGGAGCCGATGGATTTGACCGGGTTCCAGAGGTTGATCACGTCGTTGTTGTGCACGCCGGGCTCCCCGTTTTCCCAGATGGATTTGGCCATGGCTTCCAGCAGTTCCTGGGCCCGGAAGGTCTGTTCGATGTGGGCGGGGTTCGTGACCCAGCGCGTGTAGGTGTTGCCGTTGTTGGCCAGCGCCTGCCAGAAGTCCCCCTTTACGGAAACGGAGTGGTTCGCGTTCTGATGGGAAAGCGTTTCCCCGTACAGCAGGGCGTCCATGTGGGGGTCAAAGCTGTTTTTGGTGGCCAGGGGCAGGGAAAGGATGACGCGGGCGGCGGCCTTTTCCGCAGGGGTGCCGGCCACCAGCTTGGTTTCCGCAATCTGCTTGAGTTCCACATGCACGTTGTGCTCCCGCAGGATCACCTTGGCGATGTCTTCCTGGCGGTTTTTCGTGTTGATGAATTCGAAAATATCCGGGTGATCGCTGAACATCAGCACCATGCGGGCGGCGCGGCGCGTCTTGCCCCCGGATTTGATGGCGCCTGCCATGCGGTCCCAGCCGCGGTCAAAGGAGATGGGGCCGGAGGAACGGCCCTTGCCGCTGATGGGTTCCTTGGAGGAGCGAAGGGTGGAAAGGTTGATGCCCACGCCGGAACCGGACGCGAAGATGCGGCCTTCCGTGGTCAGGTGGTCCAGAATGTCCTCCATGCTGTCCCCCACTTCCGTCAGGAAGCAGGCGGAGCACTGCGGATATTCATAGGTGGACTGCACCGTGTAGGTTTTCAGATTGTTCTTGGAGCCCTTGGCATGGTAGGCCTTGTTGCCGTGGCCGGTATAATTTTCACGCAGGTCCGGGCGGCCCCAGCGCCACTGCTCCCAGTGGCCGATGTTGAACCAGACGGGGGAGTTGGGCGCCCAGATCTGCTGGACGAGCATGGCCTTGATTTCCTCATTGAAGATTTCCGCGTCCTCCAGCGTGGCAAAGTAGCCTTCCTCCCAGCCCCAGACGGTGTAGGTGTTGGAAATACGGTCGTAAATGTTGCGGAAGCTGTCTTCGTATTCCAGGGAGCCCGGCTCGCTGCCGAAAAGGTATTTGTCCGCCGTGATTTTCACGGCGTTGTCGTCCCAGTGGGCCGGGGCTTCCAGGCCCAGGCGCTCATAAATGGTTTTTCCGGTTTTCCAGTCCATGATGCGGACGTCGCGCCGCGCCCAGTCCACTTCATCGTAGGGATGAACCTCGTTATGGGAAAATCTTCTGGTGAACTTCAGGCCGCCCAGCAGGTCCTTCCTGGGGGGGAGGATGATTTCCTGTCCGGTGCGTAATTTGAGCGTAATTTGCGAGTTGTCAGTAGTCATGGTTTGCGAAGTGAAAGGTACTGAGGGCGTTGCTTCGTCGCGGTGTTGGGGGCGGCGCGTAACGTTTGCATTATCTACTGAAAAAAAATCGCGATGAAAAGGAAATATTGTACGAATATTTTTAATGCATACCACATATGGTAGTATTGGCGTTGTTTCCAAGGGATTTCCGTCCGGTCTTGCGGACATTTTTTTTGTCTTCCGAATTCAACTTTTTTTGCTTGACGGGAATGCTCTTCCGGGAACGTTTTTTCTTCTTTTTCCCTGCTTCCTTTCATCATGAAAGAGCTATGTAACGGCAGCGGTTCCGGACGGCGGAATTTCCGGCGGACGGCTGGCGGGAGTGCTTTTTTACGTGGAAGGCGGATGAGGGGGGCTGGTCCGACTCCGGAGAAGGAAGATTATTCCTTGAATATTATTAATGAGATGGATATAGTGTTATCTAACATGAACTACCCTGTAATTTTTCTCTTGTTCTGCTGGGGAGTCGCCGATTCCGGCGTTGCTCTGTCGGAACCCTTTCCCGAAGCCTGCGGTCCTGTTTACGGGTGTGGCGTCACTCCTCAGGGAAGGAGCCGCGGGACGCGGCTTGCGCGGGAATGGAAAAATCCTGGCTGGCTCGGAACCGGAACGGCGGAAGGAAAAGAGGGCGGCCAATGGCTTCAGGACCCTTTTTCCCGGGATTCCGACATGGGGCGCGTCCGGTATCAATGGAGCTACAGGAGCGGCCGCCTGATGAAGGTTCCCCATACACTTGCGGCGCCGAATTTTTGTTTTTCCGGCAGATTGCCCTGTGCAGTGGATCGTGAAGAGTTGGAAGACGCCCTGGAAGATACGCTCATCGTTGCGGAAAATCCTCTTCCGGAGGAAGGACGTCCCTGTATTTTTCTTTACCGGGGGAAGGTTTGCCATTCCCTGGATGAGGTCGGGAAAAATACCGGAGTCTTGTCCATCCTGTATGTTGTTTTCTCTCCGGATGTGGCCGAAGAGGAACAGGCTTCCGTTCGGGCGGCATTTTTTGGGGCAACGGATTTTTATGTGATGAAAGACATGTTCAGCGCCGGCCGGCGGCAGGCTCAAGGGGAAGACATTTTCCTTTCCGGTCCCCGCCAGGAAGAGACCGTTGTGTTCATGGAGGGATTGGGGGCTGTTCCTATCTCCTTTTTCATGACGCCGGATTGGGCGGTCGGAAAAGTCCGGAACAGGGAGAAGTTTTTCCAGCCTCCGGCCCGGGGAATTGCTCATGATTCTCTGTCGAAGGTTCGTTCCCGTTCCGTTATTCCGGATTGAAAGAGGGGCGGAGGCAAGCGGACGGACTCCGGCGGTCCGGAAAATGAACCTTGATGAACGGATGGAGAAACATTATTTTAACGGCATGAGACTGGCTTCTCTCATTTGTCTGGCCGGCGCCGTGGGCTGTGCGCCGTGCATGGCCGCCGCGCCGCCGCCTCAGGAACAGCCCGCTGGGGAAAAGACCCGGCAGGATGCTCCGCGCCATGTCGCGGTCCAGAGCATAGCCCCGGTGCCCGGGTTGCCGGTTCCCATGGATTTGACGCAGGCGGACGGCATCCGCCTGGAGGCCCTGGACCTGACCGTTGCCCTGAAGCAGCACCAGGCTTTCCTGATTTATACCTGTGCCCTGGACATTCCCAAAGGCATCAAGGGGAAAACCATTCCCGTGGGCGTTCCGTTCCGGTACAACCCTCCTGATGAACGGGCCAACGCCGCCAGTCCGGATCCCATACGCAATCTTCCCTTCACCAAGGCGGTGTTGGATGCCGTGGCGTCCGTGGACGATTTGAAGTGCGATTCCTCCCTTATCGAGGGACGCCACCAGCAGGCGGACGCGCCCACCATGGCTCCCGTGGCCGGCATTGCCCACTGGCTGGTGGCCCAGGTTCCCAATAAGCCGGGAACGCACGTGCTGACTTTTCAGTTTTCCGTGCCTTACACGCAGGATATCAGCATCACCCCAGGAACGGAAGTCAGGATGGGTGAACCGCGCCTGACGCTGCTCACTTCTCCCGTCATGACCTGGACGGGCGGAACGCCCAGGGCGGTGGTGAATGTGTACAGTTCCGAGATGACCAACCAGTCCGTGAAGCTGGACCCTTCCGCCGATGCCAAGTCCATCGTCACGACGCCCAAAGGCGTTTATACCTGGTCCCTGCTGGGGGCGGACGGCCGTCCGTACGCGCCCTCCGTGGTGCTGACTCCCGGCCCAGGCTGGACGCTGGACAAGAATGGCCATGTCACCATCCGCGGGGAGAAGGGTTCCCTGACGGACCAGTACGACATTACGGCCAGTTCCACCCTGGAAAAGGACCCTTACGGCAATCCCTGCTCCCCGGACAATCTGAAACACGGCCAGGGATACTGGGCGGAGGGCGTTTCCGGAGACGGGCAGGGGGAAACCCTGGAGGTGAAGCTTAAGAATCCGGGCCGTTTGCTGGGAATCATGCTGGAATCAGGAATTTCCCCGGTAACGCTGCCGGAAAACGATACGGAGGCTCGCCGTCATCCGAATATTGCGTATTCCATGTTCGGCCGTCCCAAAAGCGTCCAGGTAACGCTGAACGGGGAGTACACTTTTGACGCCACCCTGCGGGACGACTGGACGCCGCAGATTGTCATTCCCCCGTATTACAAGGCTCCCGTGCATACCATCAGGATCAGGATAGATTCCATTTATCCCGGGACGGGCACGGCGGATACCTATCTGGGCGTGCTCAAGCCGATCGTGAGATAGGGTGGATAGGGTGGATAGGGTGGATAGGGTGGATAGGGTGGATAGGGTGAGTGGCTCCGTTCTGGGGAGATTTTCCCTTATTTATTCATCCCGGTCCGGGACGGATGAAGGGGGCCTTTTTCCGGGGATGATGGAAGGATTTTAACGGGAGGGGGCCGTTTTGTCCACGGAGAGGACCGTCAGCAGAATTCCCGTATCCGTGTAATGGATGCGCAGGGAGGCTTTTCCGGCGAGCGAGGTTTTCAACGGGGAATCACGGTATATTTCAGCGTCAAAAACGCGGCCTTCCGGCAGGTTGAAGAAAGTTCCCCCGGCGGTCTTTTTAAGGCCGTCCGCCAGGATGATCCGGTCGCCCGGTTCCGGGACATAGAAAAATTCGGGGTACAGGGAAACGTTTTTCTCCAGTTCCAGCCCTCCCTCCGCCTTTATTTTGGGAGACGCATTTTTGCCGTCCAGATGAACGACAAGACGGGAATTCCGGCGGAAAACGGTTTTGCCGGAGATGGACAGGCTCCCGGAAGGACCGAGAGCGACTTGCCCTTTCACGTCCATTTCCCCCTGGAGGGTGACGGGGGCGTTGAAGAGAAACGTGGAGTTCACGAGTGTTCCGCTGCCGCAGCGGAGGATCAGGCTGCCTTTTCCGTGTACGGGGCCGTTGGCGCACAAGGAGGAATAGGGTTCAAACAGAGTCCAGGCGACATCGCCGCCTTCAAGCGCCATTTTCGTGTCAAAGACCATATCCATTCTTTCCAGCGCGGCGATTCCGCTCCGTACGACCAGCGTTTTATCCCTGCCTTCCAGGTGGAAGAATTTTCCTTTCCCGACGGTGAGGGAGTCCACGACGGCGTCTCGGTCCAGAAGCAGGCTGCTTGTCCTTTCCCTGTTGAACCAGACGTTGGCTCCGTCCGGGGGCGCCAACCGGGCGATTTTCCTGCCGGAAGGCAGGACGGTTTCCCATTGGCGGTCGCTCCATTTTCCGTCGGGTGCGGTCCGGTAGGAATCGGGCAGGGAGTAAACCCGCACGTAGTCCACGTTCATGGCCGTTGGGCTTTTGTCCCTGCTGCCGTAGCCGTTTGCGGGGATGTCGCCTGCCCAGTTTTTATCCCGGATTTCCGAACTCAGGATGATGTATTCCGGAATGCAGGACAGGGCTTCCTGCGTTTTCCAGACTTCCTTTCCGTCCATATAGAACGTGTATCCTCCGGCCGTCCGGAGCACGCCGTAGGTGTGATAGCCTTCCAGAAGTCCGATTTTGTGCTGTTTTGCCGCCGATTTGTGGTGTTCCCCGTAGCCGTGGTAGTGGATGGCCTGGTTGGTTTCATATCCGTTGGCGGGGTTGGGCCTGTATTCCACAATGTCTATTTCCGTGCCGTATTTTCCCGTGTTGCCCACGGTGGAAATGGTGTCGCTCTGGAGCCAGAAGGCGGACCACATGCCGGAAGAGGCATTCCTGTCTCCGGTGAACTCAATGGAAGCCTCGTAAAAGCCGTATGTCCGGTCCAAGCTTTTCTTTTTTGTGGCGATCATTCCGGTATGATGCTTGCCGTTTTCCGTATAGGTGCGGATGCTTAGAATTCCGTTGCCCGCGGAGACGGCCTCCGGGGTGTTTACGGCGTCGTGGCGCGGCCCGGTCTGGCGGTAGAACCATTTTTCCATGTCAAGGGACGCGCCTCCGAATTCGTCATTCCATGAGAGGGCGTAGCCGGAGGGAAGGGGAACGGAAGGCTGCGCCGCGGGAGGATGGGCAGGGATGCCCGGGAAGAGGTGAAGAAGGAAGTAAAAGACCGCTCCGGCGGGGAGAAACAGGTAGAGGTATGGAAACATGGAAGGATGATGATGCAGGATGGCAGGGATGTTTTTCTGCGTAAGTTTTTCAGTTCCGGAACAGGGAACTGCCCGTACGGCCCTTGGGATAATGGCGGAAGGGCAGTGTGAGCAGGTACATCAGGATCAGGGCCGGAATCTGCATCCACAGCAGGTACCAGGGCCACGCCCCCAACAGGTCCAGCACGGATCCGGAGGCGGGCGTGGAGACCGTAAAGCCGTAATTGGTGCCCAGGAATTTGTTGACGGGATGCACCGCGGCCAGATACAGGTTGGCGAAGAGGAGGGCCCACAGGAAGTCCCACCGCGCCGGCTTCCATTGCAGGGCCAGGGGCAGGTAGAGAGCCGCAATGACCGTAACGCCGTGGGAGAAGAAGAAGGCGAAGTACGTCCATGACGGGAAGTCGTGGGCCACGGAAGGCGTCACCAGCCCCTGAAGAGTGGCGCACAGCACGCAGTAGTACACGATGGAGCGCAGAATGCGGGAAGGTATCCAGAGGCTCAGGGCGCACGCCACCTGCATCACGGAGCAGAAGTGAAGGGGCAGCAACCACTCCCAGGATTTGTCCGGTTCGTCGGCAAGCAGGGCGATCAGGTCCGGAACCAGGCTCAACAGACATGCGGTCCCCAGCCAGAATGTCGTGCGGTTTCTGACGGATTTTTTGTAGGACTGCCCCAGTTCCACAAGGCACAGGCCCGCCGCCAGCAGAACGGCCAGGGCCGCCCAATGGGACATTCCTCCAAATTCCAGTGGCGGCACGCTGTTCATTCAGTGACTACCATAACAGAGACGGGACGGTCAAGGCAACCGCGAAAACGCGGAATCCTGATGGAAAGGTTCAGTCTTGCAAATTCGCCTTTCGCGGGCATACTTGCCTCCGTGATGAGGCAGGGAGCGTTTATAGTGATCAGCGGGCTGCTGCTGGCCGCACTGGCCGGCTGCGACGATTCCAATGACCGGCGTTCCCGCTATGCGGAGAAGAAGCCCGCTCCGCGTCCGCTGGAGCGGAATTTTGACCCTCCCAGACAGGTATTGCCGCCTTCCGCCCCCAAAAAGAAGGAACCCGCATGGATGGATTACCGGGGGGAGGACATGCGGCAGTTGACGGAACTTTCCGGGCGCAGGGTGCTGGTCGTCTTTTACGCCCCGTGGAGTTCCCAGGCCATGCAGTACGTCCAGGCGGTCAAATCCTATGCCGAGGCGCAGGATGGGAAGGCCTTTGCCGTATTGATTGACGCGGACGCGCATCCGGAGCTGGCCCGCAAGTACGATCTGGAGGCGGTTCCGCTGACGGTCCTGTATCTGGAGGGAATGAAGCTCCGTGAGATGGTGGGAGGCGTTTCAGCGGCCCGTCTGGACCAGTTGATCGAACAGACCGTGCGGGTGGAATAAATGCATTCCCCGGTTTCCTGCACGGAGCAGGCGGGATTTGGAAGAAACGCAGGTTCTGTGCCGCTTTCCTCAGGAGATGGTCCCCTTTTACCGTTTATTCTGTGGACAGGGAACGGAAGCTTTGCCGAAGGGAAGGGGGCACGCACCGGCGGCTCCGGGCTGGCCTTCCGTTTCATCCGGTACGGCACTGAAAGGCGGCCATACCTGCCGGGCCAGAGGGGACGCCGGGGTGAACGAGGCATGGCCGCCTTTACCTGTGTTAAGGCAGGAGGGATTAAAAGGAGATGTTGACGCTGTCCCCCGCTTTCATGACCACATCTTTTTTCCTGCCCTGGTGCATGAAACGGAATTTTCCGGGACGGGAGGCTTTGGCCGTGGCCTTGATGCCGCCGTCCTTCCAGGACAGGTTGACCGTAAGACCCCCGCGGGTGCGGAGTCCCGTGGCCGAACCCTCCGTCCATGAGTCGGCCAGCGCCGGGGCGAGCATGATGACGCGGTAGCCTTGCTGCTCAACCTGGCTCTGGATCAGGCATTGGGCCAGGCCGGACGCCATGCCGAAGTTGCCGTCGATCTGGTAGGGGGGGTGCATGTCGAACAGGTTGGGGTTGATGTATTTTTTCAACTGCGTGTAAATGCGTTCCTCCGCATCGTTGCCGCAGCCGAGCGTGGCGTACATGTTGATCAGCCACGCGGTGCTCCATCCGGTGCATATGCCGTTTTTTCCGGTAAAGCTGCGGCGGTAGTCCACGGATTTCTTGACGGCGGCGGCGTATTCGGGGGTGTTGAGCACATCCCATTCATTTCCCGGAAACAGGCCGTACAGGTGGCTGATGTGGCGGTGGCCCTTCTGGACTTCCTCAAAGGGTTCCAGCCATTCCCGGATGCGGCCGTCCTCTCCGATGGCCGGCTGGGGGATGCGCGGCAGGAACTGGCGGGCTTTTGCCAGTACGGGCGTATTGATTCCGAGTTCCCGGCACGCGGCAATGTAGTTACGCAGGGCTTCCCTGCCGAGCAGGAGGTCATGGGAACAGCCGTTGGAGACGGAAAGGCTGATTTTTTTTCCTGTTTCATCCTGGACTCTGAAGACGTTTTCCGGAGAAGTCCCCGGACCGGAGATATAGCGCCCTTTCCCGTCTTTCTGGAACCAGGACATGATGAACCGGGCGTTGGATTCCAGGATGGGAAGGGATTTTTTCAGGAATGCCTTGTCCCCCGTGAAGCGGTAGCTGTCCATCAGGTGGGCGCAGGCCCACGCCCCATTCATCAGGCTGGCCGAGTATGCGGGTACGCTCCCGATGTAGTAGGTTTCCTTCCAGCAGTCCACGTTGTGGCCAAAACAAAAGCCGTCAAGTTTCAGGAAGCGGGCGAATTTTTCACCGCCGGGCTGAAGGCTGACCACGAATTCAAGGAAGGGACGGTGGTATTCCCCCAGTCCGGTCACGTCGGCCGGCCACTGGTTCATCTGGCAGTTGATGTTCAGGAAAAAGCACCCCTTCCAGGCGGCGTTGAGATCCGGGTTCCACAGCCCTTGCAGGCCGCAGGGCAGCGCGCCGGGGCGCGTGTTGGCAATGATGCAGTAGCGGCCGAACTGGAAAAGCTGTTCAATCAGGTCCGGGTCCTTGCCTCCCTGTTTGACCAGCTGGATGCGTTCGGGGGTCGTTTTTTGGGCGATTTCGGCAGGCGTGTCCCCAATGTCCACCTGGCAGCGCATCATGCGTTCGGAAAAGTATTTGGCCGTTTCCTGTTCCAGCTTTTTCCATCCTGCCCTGGAAGCGGCGTCCAGAATGTTCCGGTTGAGGTCTGCCAGGTTGTTTTTCAGTGGACTGTCCGGTTCCCGGCTGTTGTAGTCGGTTTTCGTGGAGGAGAGAACGAGCAGTTCCTTGCAGTTGTCTATCCTGAGAATGCCGCCGTCCTGGGAAACGTGTCCATCGATGGCCTGCACCCTGACAGCGTTTTCAAAGCGGGTGCCTCCGTTGTGGCCCTGGCCCTGGAGAATCCATCCGTCCCTGGCTGGAGTGATGACGGATTTTTTGTCCGGATGGCGCAGGGAGAGGGTGACGGTGCAGCCCTTGGGAAGTGTGCAGGTCATGCGGTAGGCGATGCAGTCGGCATAGGGAGCGGCGACCAGTTCCGTTTTCAGCGCCCCGTCCGCAAAATGGACGTCCATTTGGGCCTTCCCGTGTTTCATGTCCAGCTTTCTGGAGAAAGAAGTGGAAGGGGGGAGGTCCTGCCACTGGACGTCCAGCAGGCCGCCCTGCTGGTAACTGCCGGAGGAGGATTTGTTTGACAGGACTTTCCTGCGGAAAGTTTCGTCCGCCTTTTTATAATCCCCGCGGGCGCACCATTCCCTGGCCTCTTTCAGGCCTTCCGCCGCACCCTCCCTGGGGACAATGCTGGACTTGGCAAAGATGCTTTCTTCATTGAGGACGAGAATTTCCTTGGGGAATTCTCCATAGGAAAGGGCTCCCAGCCTGCCGTTTCCGACTCCGTAGCCCTGTGTCCAGATGGTTGCGGACTCGTGGGCGGTCACTTCCATGGGGGCCGGGACTGCCTGGGCGTGGAGGGCGGCCGATGCCATGATGAGAGGAACGAGTGGAGTCTGTTTCATAGTACGGGGCATTATCATGGGACCAAACTGGCGTGCAAGATAAAAAGACCAGCGCCTTTTTTCGGGAGCAGGAAAAGCCGGGGTTTTTTTGCGTCACACGCAGATTTTCAGATTTTATTTCTTTTTAAGAAAATGGTGGAATTTACAAATTCCGGAAATGAAAAAGGACGGAGCGGATGAGCCGCTCCGTCCGGATGGGAGATCCCGGAGACCCATTAGCCGGCCTTGCCGGAGAACAGGTTTTTCACCCATTCCCGGTAGCGCTGGAACATGGAGTACAGAGCCGGAATGAATAGAATGCCCACGATCGTGGCCAGGATCATTCCATAGAAGGTGGTGATGCCGATGGCCTTGCGGCTTTCCGCTCCCGCCCCGGAAGCGATCACCATCGGGAATACGCCGATGATGAAGGAGATGGCCGTCATCATCACGGCGCGGAAACGCTGCCGCGCGCCTTCCAGGGCCGCCTGCTGGATGGGAACGCCGTGTTCGCGCTCCGCCTTGGAGAATTCCACCATCAGGATGGCGTTCTTCCCGGCCAGGCCTATGAGCATGACCAGCCCGAGCTGGGCGTAAATGCTCAGGGGCGTGCTGCAGATCAGCAAGCCGAGCAGGGCGCCCAGAAGAGCCACGGATACGGAGACAATCACGGAGACGGGGACCGTCCAGCTTTCATACTGGGCCACCAGGAACAGGTAGCCGAAGAGCAGGGCCAGGCCCATCAGCAGGACGATTTTTCCGTCGTTCTGGCGCTCCTGGTAGCTCATGTCCGTCCAGGTGATGGAGTAGTTTTCCGGCAGGGGAATGGCTTCAATCTGGTTCATCAGGTCCCCGCTGCTGGTTCCCGGCCTGGTCTGCACGGTCACTTCCGCGGACATGAGCTGGTTGAACCGCGCGATTTGGCGGGGCCCCACCATGTACGACAGGGTGGCCACGGAGCTGAGCGGCACCATCTGGCCCTGGTCGTTCTGGATGTAGGTGTTCATGATGTCGTTGATGGTGGTGCGGTCCTCCGGTGCGGACTGCATTTTCACCTTGAACGTGTAGCCGATGAGGTTGAAGTCATTGATGTACATGGAGGCCAGCTTGCTCTGAAGCGTGGTGAAAATGCGGTTGACGGGCACGTGCATGCTCTGCGCCTTTTCACGGTCGATGTTCAGGAAGAGCTGGGGCGTGTTCGCCTCATAGGAGCTGCGCGGGAACAGGGCTCCCGGGAGTTTTTCAATCTGGTCGATCAGTTTTTCCAGCTCCCGCTCCAGATCCTTGGGGGTTTCATCCCCGCTGGCCTGGAGCATGAAGGAGACGCCGCCGGTCAGGCCCAGCCCCATGATGGCCGGCGGGCTGAAGACGGTGGCCTTGGCCGCGGGAATCTCGTCGCACAGGTTGGAGGCCTGATGGATAATGGAATCCACGGAGAGTTCCGGAGTCTTGCGTTTGTCCCAGGAATCAAGCTGGGCGATGCACATGCCCAGGTTTTCTCCGTTGCCGCCCATGAAGCTGAAGCCGGAGGTGGAGGAGACCTGGCGCACGCCGGGGATGCCCATGAGCTTTTGTTCCGCACTGCGCAGGGCCTGTTCCGTACGGCCCAGGGTGGCGCCGGGCGCAAGCTGGATGTCGCAAAAGACGGTGCCCTTGTCTTCCTTGGGCAGGAAGGATTTGGGAACGGTTTCAAACAGTTTCCAGTTGGCGGCGAAGACCGCGGCCAGGAGAATCAGGGTGAGCCACGCGCGGCGCACCATGACGCCGGCGCACTTGATGTAGCTCCGGCGCGCCCATTCCAGGGAGGCGTTGAAGGGCCGGAAGAGGCTGAACCTTTTCTGCTTCTTCTCCTTCCTGTTCTTCAGCAGCAACACGCACAGGGCGGGGCTGAGCGTCAGGGAGTTTACGGCGGAAAGGCAGAGAGCCACGCACATGGTTACGGAGAACTGCATGTAGATGTTGCCCACCATGCCGCCGAAGAAGGCGATGGGGACGTAAATGGCCACCGTCACCAGCGTAGTGGCGATGATGGCGCCCGTAATCTGGTGCATGCTCTTTTTGGTGGCCTCTTCCGGGGTCAGGTCCTCCGTCTCCAGAATGCGCATGGTGTTTTCCACCACGATGATCCCGTCGTCCACCAGGGAGCCGATCACCAGAATCAGGCCGAACATGGTCAGCACGTTGATGGAGAAACCCAGCGGGTACAGGATGGCGAATGTGCCGATCAGGGAGACGGGAATGGCCAGGGCCGGAATGAGGGTGGCGCGCCAGTCCTGCAGGAACAGGTAGGTGATGCCCACCACCAGGATGAGGGCGATGATGAGTGTTTCCACGATTTCCGCCATGGTGGCGGAAATGTACTGCGTGGGGTCGTAGCTCACCTCATAGGAAACGCCGGGAGGGAAGCGCTTGGAAAGCTCCTGCAGGGCGTCCTTCACCCCGGTCATGGCTTCCATGGCGTTGGCGTCGTCCAGGCGGTATACGGCCATGTTCACGGAGTCCTCCCCGTTGTTGCGGCTGCTGCCCGAGTAGGTTTCCGCGCCCAGTTCGATTCTGGCGATGTCGTCCAGACGGGTGACGTGCCCGTCCTGGCCCGTGCGGACGATGATCTTGCTGAATTCCTCCACCGTCTTCAGGCGGCCGGTGACGTTCACCTTGTACTGGATGAAGTTGTTTTCCCCTTCGGAACCGATGGAACCGGCGGCGGCCTGGACGTTCTGCGCCTTGATGGCGTTGGAGACGTCATCCGGCGTGATGTTCAGGGCGGACATGCGCAGGGCGTCCAGCCAGATGCGCATGCTGTAGTTTTTTTCCGGCATCAGGTTGATGGCGGAAATGCCCGGCACACGGGCGATCTCGTCCTTCACCCTGGATTTGACGAAGTTGTTCAGCTCCAAGGAGCTCATGTTGGTGGAGCGGAAGGCGAAGAAGCCCAGGATGTCCGAGGAACGCTTCCTGATCTTGATGCCCTGGTCCGTCACTTCCTTGGGCAGCTTGTATTCCACCCGCTTGAGCGCGTTCTGGACGTTCACCATGTTGATGTCCGAGTCCGTGCCGCTCTTGAACGTCAGGGACAGGGAATAGCCGCCGGTGTTGTCCGACTTGGAGGAGAAGTAGATCAGGTTTTCCAGGCCGTTGAGTTCTTCCTCAATGGGGGAGGCCAGGGTCTCCATCACCACCTGGGCGCTGGCCCCCGTATAGGTGGCCTGCACGTTGATGCTGGTGGGGGCGATTTCCGGATATTCCGCCACGGGCAGCTTTTCCAGGCAAAGCAACCCGGCCAGCACCATCAGGATGGCGATGACGATGGCGAATTTGGGACGTTTGATAAACAGGTCCGCAATCATGGAAACATCAGTTTTGAGTGGAATATACGGGGTTCACCTTGGCGCCTGGACGCACCTTGTGCATGCCGTCGATGACGATGACTTCCCCTTCCTTGACGCCGGAGCTGAAACATTGCTCGTTGTTGACCGTGTTGCCCAGCGTGACGTCCCGGCGTTCCACCACGCCCTGGTCGTTCACGACGTAAACATAGCTCTTGTAGGCGTCATGCATGACGGAGGAGATGTTTGCGGCCGGGAAGCGGTCCACATTTTTCTTGGAGAGATTGACGGTCACCACGCCGCCGGGCGTCAGCACGTCCTCCTGGTTGGGGAATTTGGCCCAGACGTTCAGCGTGTCCGTGGTGGTCTGGACGGTGTTGTCCGTCATGAACACCTTGCCCGGATGGGCGTAAGCCTTGCCGTTGGCCAGGGTCAGGGTGACGACGGCCTCCTTCTTCATGTTGTCCTGGGTGCCGAACAGGGAAAGGAAGTCGCGTTCGCTGATGGGAAACTTTACATACACCTCTTCAATGCCCGTGATGGTCACCAGGGAGCCGGAAGTGGGGGTGATGTAGTTGCCCGTGGAAAACGTGACCCTCCCGGTGCGGCCCGTGATGGGGGCCGTGATTCTGGTATAATTCAGATCATCCTTCGCCACGATGATGGAGGCGTCCGCGGACTGTATTTCCGCTTCCAGCGCGTGCATGGTGCTTTTGGCGTTTTCCACCGTGTCCATGGAGACGGATTTGGAGGCGAGCAGCTTGTTGTAGCGTTCAAAGCTGTTCCTGGCATAGAGAAGCTTGGCTTCCAGCTGCGCCTTCTTGGCTTCCGCCTCCTCCACGGCAGCCTTGTAGCGCGTGTCTTCTATTTCAAAAAGGAGGTCGCCCTGTCTGACCACGTTCCCTTCCCGGAACCTGGTGGCCACAATGTTGCCGGAAACGCGGGGCTGCACGGTGACGCGGTCGATGGATTCCACCTGGCCTATGTACTTCTTGTTTACTGCGCTGTCGATCGTGCTGGCCTTCTGGACGAGCACGGTGCTGGGCTTGGCGGGGGCCCCCGGCATTCCCTGGGAGTAGCCCGGCATCATGAGGCTGAAAAGCAGGCCGGAACCGGCCAGCAGGCGGAGCGGAATCTTCCGTTCATGAGTATGTATGTTCATATGGTATTATTTGGTATAGACGTGGTTGTAAAGGGTGTCCACAATGCGGCAGAAATCTTCCTGGTCCTGCTCGGAAAGGATGCCGAACAGGGAATCCAGACGCTTCTTCATGCCGTTGTAAAGCATTTGGAATCTGGATTCTCCCTCCTCGGAAAGGCGGATGCAGAGGGAACGCCTGTCTCGCGGGTTCTCTTTGCGGTCAAACAGGCCCTTCTTCACCATGCTGTCCACCAGCAGGGACGTGGAGGGGACGCTCATGCGGAGGTGGTGGGCCAGCGTCTTCAGAGGAATGCCCTCATGGCGGTTGGTCATCAGCCTGTTGAGGGCGCCAAGAGCGTTCATCTGGCGGACGGAGAGCGCCATGATTTTCTGGTAGTGGTTCTCGTCCACTTCATTCAGGTTATCCCGTTTAAACTGGTAGAGAATGGTTTCAAACTTGTGGACGGAGGTGGTAATATCTACGGCAGGTTGGATCATGCGGATGTTATGTCAAATGGTGTGAATAGTTGTCAAACTAAAATAAATAATGCAGGGAAGTTGTTATCGTTTTGAAATAAATAGAGAGTTAAAACGATAAATATCTTTAATGATAAACACCGGCGTCCGTTTCCGGTTGCAAAAATAAACTTTTTTTCTTGTCAGAATCTTTTCGGGCGTATATAAACCTCACGTCCTCGCCGCAAGGCAGGGGACGGCAGTCAAGGTTATGGAGCGGTAGCTCAGTTCGGTTAGAGCGCCAGCCTGTCACGCTGGAGGTCGCGGGTTCGAGCCCCGTCCGCTTCGCCACCTTGCCTTGCAGAAACAACCGCCTCCGGGCGGTTTTTTTGTGCCCGGCTGCCGCGTTTTGGCATGTTCGGTATGGAGTGCTCCTGCGACAGCTGCTCCTGATTTTATGGGAAAGGAAAGGTACCGGCCGTTCCTGAATTTCTCTGCGGAAATACCGTTTCCTGCCGCTTCCTTCCCGCGGGCGGGGGACCATGCTTGATTTCGGGAGTTGCTTCCGGCATGATGCCCCCATGATTCTGGAACTGCACTCTCCGCTGGACATGCATCTTCACTTGAGGGACGGCGACATGCTGAAACTGGTCGCCCCGCTGAGTTCAGCCTCTTTCGCCGGGGCGGTCGTCATGCCCAACCTGGTTCCCCCCGTGGCGGATGCGGAGGCGGTGCAGGCCTACCGCGGCCGCATTATGGACGCCTGCGGCGGCGATGTATTCAAGCCTTACATGACGGCGTTCTTCCGCTCCTACACGGAAAAGGAGCTGGAGCGGCTCAGGGACCTGGTCTTCGGAATCAAGCTTTATCCGGCGGGGGCCACCACGAACAGCGAAGGCGGCGTGAAGGCCATGAAGGACGCGGAAGCCACCATGGCCATGATGCAGGAAATGGGCATTCCCCTGCTGGTACACGGTGAAACCCACGGATTCGTGATGGACCGGGAAGCGGAATTCCTGGACATCTACCGGAATCTTGCGGAACAATTTCCCCGGCTGACTATTTGCATGGAGCATATCACCACGGCCACCGCCGTCCGGCTGCTGGACGAATTTGAAAACCTGGCGGCCACCGTCACCCTTCAGCATCTCCTCATCACGCTGGACGACGTGGCGGGCGGCATGCTGCGCCCCCACCTGTTCTGCAAGCCCATCGCGAAAAGGCCGGAAGACCGGGAAGCGCTGCTGAAAGCCGCCCTGTCCGGCCATCCCCGCCTCATGTTCGGCAGTGACTCGGCGCCTCATCCCGTCCATGCCAAGGAAGCCTGCGGCTGCGCCGCCGGCGTGTTTACCGCGCCCATCGCCCTGCCGCGCCTGGCCGCCCTGTTTGAAGAACACGATGCGCTGGACCGCCTGCAGGGATTTGTTTCCGGCCACGCGTGCGCGCTGTACGGACTCACGCCGCCCGCCAAGACGGTGCGCCTGGAAAGGCGGGAAATGCTGGTGCCGGACGCTTATGAAGGATACGGGCAGAAGGTGGTGCCCATGGAAGCCGGGTGCGTCATCCCGTGGAGCCTGATGCAGGGCGGCTTTACAAAAATGACATAAAGCGGGTTGCATGTCCTGTCTTTGTACTGGATATTCACGCCGATTCCATTACAATCCCTCCCCATGGATCGGATTCGTGTTTATACGGGCGGAGTAGCTTCCTGTAATGGTTATCTTTTCAAGACAAAGGATAACACTTACGTGGCGGTGGACGCTCCCTCCGGATTCGCGGATTGGATTTACTCCAAAAAACCCGATATCATCATCACGGACCTGCTGATTACCCATCAGCACTTTGACCATGTGGAGGATGCCTGCCGGATGCGCCAGATTTTCGACTGCCGCATTCATGCCGGCCAGCCGTACAATGAGAACCTGACACTTGAAAAAATGGCCCGCGACGCGTGGGGGCTCCCCCTCAACGTCCAGCCCTTCGTGGTGGATGAAGTGCTCACGTCCGACATCCATACGGCCAACTGGGGCGGTTTGCTCTGGCACCTGCACCAGGTGCCCGGCCATTCTGCGGACAGCATCGTGTACGATCTTCCGGACGAGGGGATCATGTTCACCGGGGACGTCATCTTTGCCGGTTCCATCGGCAGGACGGACCTTCCCGGCGGCAATCTGCGCCTGCTGAAGAAGGGCATAGAAACAAAAGTGCTCAACCAGCCGGCCACCACCATGATCTTCCCGGGCCACGGACCGTACACCACCGTGAAAAACGAATTGCTGACCAATCCGTTTATTTCCTGACTCCGCCTGCCTCGCCGTCCGGCGCCGCGTTGGGGGTCTTGCGTTTATCAAACATACAAAATCAATGTTATTTTCAGAATTAGGCCTATCGGAATCCGTCTTGAAGGCGGTGGAAAAATGCGGTTATGAACATCCCACCCCCATTCAGGAGCAGGCCATCCCCATCATCCTGGAGGGCAGGGACCTGATCGGAGCGTCCCAGACGGGAACGGGCAAGACCGCGGCCTTCGCCCTGCCGCTGCTGACCAAAATACAGCCGATGGGCAAGCCCCAGATACTGGTGCTGGAACCCACCCGCGAGCTGGCAGACCAGGTGGCGGAAGCCTTTGCCGAATACGGCGAATTCACCGGGCTGAAAGTGGCCCTGTTGTACGGCGGCCTGGGCTACGGCAAGCAGACGGAAGAGCTGAACAAGGGCGCGGACATCGTCGTCGCCACGCCCGGCCGCCTGGTGGACCACTTCTACCGCGGCACGATGCGCTTCGGAGAGATCAAGGCGCTGGTGCTGGATGAAGTGGACCGCATGCTGGACATGGGCTTCCTGCCCATCGTCCGTAAAATCGTCAACCTGTGCCCGTGGGAGGGCAGGCAGACGCTCTTCTTCTCCGCCACCATGCCTCCGGTCATTGCCGGATTTGCCAAATGGTGCCTGACGGACCCCGCGGAAGTGACCATCGCCCGCCGGGAAGTGGCCGCCACCATCAACCACGCCATCTATCCGGTGGCCCTGGACCAGCGCGACGAACTGCTACTGGCCCTGCTCAAGGGAACGGACTTCCACTCCGTCATGATCTTCACCCGCACCCGCAAGGAGGCGGACGCCGTGTGCGGCATGCTCAAGCAGCACGGCTACCGCGGCGAAGTGGCCGTCATGCACTCCGATATTCCTCAAAAGGAACGCATGGAGGCGCTCAAGGGATTCAAGGCCGGCAAATACGATATTTTGGTGGCTACGGACGTGGCCGCGCGCGGCATTGACATCAGCGGCGTTACCCACGTCATCAACTACCGCGTTCCGGAAAACGCGGAAGACTACGTACACCGCATCGGCCGTACGGGCCGTGCCGAAGCCACGGGGGACGCCTTCACGATCATGACGGCGGATGAGGTGGACTTCGCCACCGCCGTGGAAAACTTCATCGGCAAGCCCATTGCCCGCAAAAAGCTGGAAGGCTTCAACTACACTTACTCCGCCCTTCTGGAAGACGAGCCCGTGCGCTCCGTCCGCAAGCCCAAGCACGCGGCTCCCAAGCGCCGCAGGCGTTAGAAATCACAGGAACGGCGGGGAAGAACCCTGTCCCAGCATTTCCAGATAATAAAACTTGGTGGGCGTATTTCCCATGGTGATGAGGGTCACTTCATGCACCATGGACGCATGGTCCAGAATATACCTGTGCTGGGCCACAGCCACAATGCGGCTGAGATGCACCACATACTGCCCCTCCGGAAAATTGCCGATCCAGAACTGGCTCTGGTTGTAATCGTCCGTGGATTGAGTAGGAGCTCCCGTCCTGGACTGGGCTGAAAGTGGAGCAGCGGAACAAACGCAAAGCGCCAGAGCAGAAAAGAAAAACCGTTTCATGCCGCTATTTAATATCAACCAAATGGCAGTGTGAAGGAAAATCCTCCGAATTACTTCTCTATGTCCTAATACACTAACATATCTTCCCTTGTAAAAGCAATAACTCTCCTTATTCTGTTGATTATTTACAGTCATATACTACTCAACCATCAACAAGAGAGTTTGGGACTTTCCCTGTCTATCATCAATTTTTACAATATATTGCGTTTTTCATTTACGGAGGGATGAGGGAAGCTCCCTATTCAAGTGGTCTTCAGATGGAAAAAATTCAAATAACACTGTTGCTGGTCTTATGTTTCTTGTAACTCGGCCTCTGACGGAAGACTCGCCCATTTCGCAACTATATCAATTGTTTCATTTCTAGGGATATGTTTACTTTCTATTTCGTCAATTTTAACAACTATTGGCATCTCTGTAAGCTGACCAGCAATTACACAAACTCCAGTTGAAAGAATAGGAAGCGATTCTTTAGATACTCTATCTAAATAGGAGATGGATCTGCCGACCTTATCGATATCTTCGTCATTAACCAACCGATGGATAAAATAGTTATGTAATTGTGAGATAATGGTTGTTGAAATATCGGAAGGCCTTTGACTCGCAAGTGTTAAAAAAACTCCAAATTTACGACCTTCTTTGATAATTTCTTCGAAAACTTCCAATCGGTAATCTTTCCAAGTATCACTTTCTCGACTCGATTGATAAGAGAGAATGTTATGAGCCTCGTCAATAATGATGTTTAGATAGGACAAATCTTCCTCTTTCTTTTTTTTGTGATCTTGATATAAACGATAGGCAATCAGGAGAGGAATCATTTTTTTTGTGTCTTGATTTGCATCATTTAAATTTACTATGCCAATATTATAGTCATCCCAAAAATTTCGGAAATCTGTAAATTCTATTGATTTTTCTATGTCCTTTACCACGCTATTTAATTTGTGGATTGCTGGAGCAATGTGTTCATTCATTGCCCTGTTGTCTAAAAGGTCTTGGATGAGCCTTAAATACATAAAATGAATAAATTTATTTATAAGATTCTCAGGGTATGAATATTGATCGACTTGCTGATAATAGAATGTTTCCTTAGCAAATTCATAATTAGCATTACCTGGCAAGCTGGTATCTGAAATTTTATTTGCAAAGCTACTTCCAGGTCCTATTCGGAACCAATATTTGTTTGTTTCATGAAAAGAGATATTCCTTCTCAATCCTATTTCTTCTTCTGTATTATCGCTGTTTAGCTTTGGAATAATCTGTTCAATATAGTCAAGCAATAATTCAGATTTAGTCTTATCAGACATACATAAAATTGCAATGATACATTTTTTCAGATAGTTCTTGAAGTGATTTTCATCCTGAATGCGTTTATAAAAAGATAGACACCTGCTAATAAATGGTTTTTGAGTTTTTTCTGTGGCGTTTGCAAAAATGCATAGCATATCAAGATCGAGAAGAGCATCAGTTGGAAGGGGTATTGTATCTTTCTTAGTGCGGGTCGATAGATTGTAAATTTTCTTATTTGAGACCATGACATCTTTTCCAGAATACTCTCCGTTAAAGTCAATAAAAAGAAACTTGGCATTAGATTTAAAACTGTCACTCCCTTTGTACGTTTCAAAAAGTTCTCTGTATATTTTTGCTAAGGTGTATGATTTACCACTCCCTGTATTTCCAAAAATTCCAATGTGGCTTGAAAATAATTTATTTATACCCAATGAAATAGGCATGAAATTATCAGACGAAAGTGTACCGATAGTTACGAATTTATCCGATTTTGTTCCAATAAATCTGTGTATTTTAACAAACTCTTCATTCGACAGTAAATAACATTCGTTGTCAATTAATGGTAACTCTTTGATACCTTTGATAAATTTATTAGATTCAAGATAACCGAGTAGGCTAACATTCAAAATGCGATATATCTTACTCTCATTTGAATGATATTTATCACTATCATGAGTGTTGTCTTCAGAAATATACTCACTCTCGACTTTAGCAATGATTGAAGAGAATCCTTTGATTATTTTTACATAGCCTCCAACAGTTATATTTTTTACCAAACTACCTTTATAGATAATATGGGAAAGATTTTTTTGTTTATCAACCTTAATCTTTATATCTCTTCCATTGACAGAAAGTACAGATCCAACTCGAAAGATAGATTGATTGAGAACTATTTCACTATTATTTCCCATAGCGAAAACTAACAGGGATTATTTTAGATATATATCTAAAAATATTATTTATACTAGGAAAATCAAACTCGTTCATTCTTTCAATTTCCTTTTTATCGATAAGTGTTTTATTTGTGATGTTAAAAATGGAAGGTGTTAATATGACCACATTATCCGCAGAGTGGAATTTGTCCTTATATCCTTGCTCTTGGCCATCATTATATGCAAAAATAACAACTAGTAATGTTGGATTTGCTCTGATAGCTCGTTCTGTAATTTTCAAAATATGTTCGTCAGCAAAGGAAAATCCCATTACGAACAATAAAGAATTCTCTTTTTCCAAAGAGTTAGAATACATTCTCATTAGGTCATAAAAATGAACATCTAAAAGGGTTTCGCTAAACTTTCTTTTGGTCGGATTGATGAGAATCAACTTGTTGTAAGCCTCATTGAATTTTTTCAAAGTATTATCGACTTTCAACCTTCTGTTACCTATTTTTCGTTTGGCATCTTCTATCATTTCGTCAAGACTTGGTCTCAGAGAGATGAAATAGTCGTTGCCTATATTTAATAATTCGTGTGCAACAGTATTAACTTGTTGAAGTGTAAGGTCATTAACGATCTGTTTATTCTCATTTTCAGACCAATTAATCGAACCGTGCATTTTGAAAAGGTTGAATACAGGCAGTTCAGTAGAATTTTGAAAATGGATGCTATTTTTTTTGTATGATTTATGGAAATTTTCTTCGTCAAAGATAGGCCTAACGCTACCTCTGAAACCATCGTTCAATTCAACTTTACAAAGTTCTGCACTGTTTTCTATAAATGTGTCGATATTAGTTGTGTATATATTGATTTGCTTAGGCAGGAGGTTTCCTCCGCGATTATGGATAATTTGATTCCATGTTTCAAGGAAAGCACAATAGTTGTCTCTAACCTTGTTATACTCTTCTTCCTTTTCAATTTTCTCTGATTCGAGATTTGGGTATATTACTTGTTCAAAATATGCTTTATAAATTGAACTCTTTACGAGCTTTTTAACAGTATTATCCTTACCTTTACTTAATTCGAATAGTAAAGTTTCAATATTTCCTAAAGGCGTGAGGTATGGACAAGACAAACCGGAGCCTATCAGAAAATTGATATTGGTAGGCTGAATAAATGCTTTCAGTTTTTCGATATCCATAATTCGATATTGATTTTCTGTCTTAGGATATTCATCTCTTGAGTTCTTTTTCTCCTAGATGTTTGTATCAAATCTGTACATAATGACAATACTTCATTTTTGAAAAAATCTTTTACTTCCTTGGCACTATTGGTAGACCATCCTTTCTCCTTCCTCAATCTTCCTTCTACAATTTATTTTCGTGCCTATCATCCAAACATGCTTCGAGGATTTTTTCTGTATTCTCCATTAGTATTAAAACCAACATTTTGACCAATTTCCCTAGAAATCGTTTTTTGAAAACGGTTTCGTACAATATGGATTTTCCCCTGTAGATTGTTCTAAGAGAGCAAATGAAGGATAAAATGGAATTATTCTTGGTTTTTCTTTACATCCGAATTAAATGAATTGTTTTCATTATTAACTTGTTTGTTGTTTTATATTTGTAAGCAATTTTCTCAGAAGCAAATACTGGTATACATAAGTATGTGTTTGGAACTGTCCATCTCTTTTTTATTTCCATGATTGTCTGGAAGAAATTATTAATAAATTGAGAAAGGATATGGGAAGATCAGCGTACATATTGTAACGTTGAAAAACTGAATTGCATTTTCTTAATATTTTTTCAAAAATTTTCAAAATAGTCAATTAAGTGAATGACCATCAACCAAATATTATATACCATCGTAACAGGTACCATTCATAAACGCACGGCTTTTTAAGAACTAAGAAATATCTCCCCCGAATTTATTTATGTCAGAAACACAACTTTCTACAGCTACGCTTCCGAATACAAAACCGCATTATCATATTCTCGACGGGCTGCGTGGGGTAGCGGCTATCATGGTGGTATGGTTTCATATTTTTGAGGCTTACGCGACCAGCCATTTGGATCAGAATATCAACCATGGTTATCTGGCGGTCGATTTTTTCTTCATCCTGTCCGGATTCGTGATCGGGTATGCTTATGACGACCGCTGGGGGAAGATGGGGATCAAGGAGTTCATCAAGCGCCGGGTGATACGCCTGCATCCGATGGTGGTGATGGGGGCCGTCATCGGGGGAATCATGTTTTATTTTCAGGGCTGTTCCGTGTGGGATGTGTCCACGGTGACTGTCCTGGCTCTGTTTATCGCCACGTTCATCAACGCGTTGTTGATTCCGGCCACGCCGGGAACGGAAGTCCGGGGGATTGGAGAGATGTATCCCTTGAATGGTCCCAGCTGGTCCCTATTTTTCGAGTATATTGGAAACGTTCTTTATGCCTTGTTCATCCACAAGTTTTCCACCAAGGCTCTTGCGTTGCTGGTTTTTGCCGCCGGCTGCGGGCTGGCCGCATTTGCCATTCTGGGGCCGTACGGTGATATTTGTGCAGGATTTTCCCTGACCGGGACAGAGTTTACCGCGGGATTCCTGCGGCTGATGTTTTCCTTTTCCGCAGGATTGCTCCTTTTCCGCATGTTCAAGCCTGCCCGGGTGAAGGGCGCCTTTTGGATATGCAGCCTGTCGATCGTCGTTCTTCTGTCCGTGCCGCGCCTGGGCGGGGCAGAGAATTTATGGATGAATGGTTTGTACGATACGGTCTGCTTTGCCCTGTTTTTCCCGCTTCTCGTCTATCTTGGGGCCTCCGGCAAGACGACCGACAAGTACACGACGCGTATCTGTAATTTCCTGGGAGACATTTCCTATCCCCTGTATATGGTCCATTATCCGTTCATTTACCTGTATTATGCCTGGGTCAAGAATGAGGAGCTTACCTTTTGGGAGTCGTTTCCCGGTGCGCTGGGTGTGGTCGTCGGGAGCATTGTATTAGCTTATGTCTGCTTGAGATGGTATGATATACCTGTGCGGAAGTATCTGATCGGCCGATTTTTAAAGCCCAAGAACAGTGTGAAGGGGTAGGGGGGCTTTCTTCATCAGCATCGGGAAAGGAACCTGGCACATTGTTTCATCTCCTGCTGTGCAGGGGGACATGCATGGTCCTTGGAACGGTCTGCCGATTTCCTGTTGCCTGATTGCAAATGATGCCGCCTGTTGAGGCGGGAAAGGGAGAAGAAGGCGGCTGTTTCATTTTTGTCCCGGCATGGAAGGTGAAGCATGATCAATTCGAGAAGCGGACATGATTTTTTCCTGCCGCCGCTTTCATTCGTCTTTCCCCTTCCTTGTTTCTTCCACAATCCATTTCCCGTGTTCCATTGGCTGCATGCACTGTTCATGTTCAACTTCTGCACTCTCTCAATTTGTCAGAATCATCCGTTGCTGTGTTACAAGGCGGAAGTTTGTGGAGGCCGATTTTTTCCTTCAAGAGATGGGGCATCATCGGCAATCCTTTTTTACCGTCTTTTCATTGCTCCGAATTCCCGCGGTGTTGTTCAGTTAGTTCTCCGTTACCATTTCCTTTCATCCTGAACAATTTTTCACGGGCTGTATTTTCCCATTTGAAGGCAGGAATTTATGGAGAACCGGAGAGCCTTTTCACGTTTTATGTCCTGTAACAGCACTTTTATTACAGGAACATGTCTGGAAATGCCGGGGGGGTTGTGCTAGGACGAGGGACATGGAAAGATTATATCGTCCCAATGTGGCGGGGTTGATGATCCGGGAGGACGGAAAGCTGTTGATTTGTGAGCGTTCCAGGGAACCCGGAGCCTGGCAGTTTCCCCAGGGGGGGATTGATCCGGGAGAGACGGCCCTGGAGGCCGTGCACCGGGAGGTTTGCGAGGAGGTCGGTTTTCTGCCTTCCCAGTATTCCATTGAAGAGTCCCGCGGCGGATATCGCTATGATTATCCGCCGGAGGTGCTCGATTACGTCCGGAAGAAGAGGGACCAGCCTTTCGTGGGGCAGGAACAGGAGTATTTCCTGTGCCGCCTGCACGCGGACGCTCCGGAACCCACGCTGGATTACCGGGAGTTCTGCGCCTTCAGGTGGATAGACCCGCAGGAGTTCAGGCTGGAATGGCTGCCGGATTTCAAGAAGGAGGTGTACGCCAGGGTTCTGGCGGATTTCTTCAATGTCCGGGCAGAGGGTAGGTGAAGTGGCTCAGCAGGTCGTGGGCGGCGGAGACGGGGTCCATTTTATCCGCCGCCACCATGTTTTCCAGAATGGGCATGCGTTCCGCCACGGCGGGATGCTGCTCAAAGGAGGTGAGGAGCGCCTCGTGCACCAGCGCCTGTACCCAGGAGAGGGACTGGTTCCTCCGGCGGTTGTACCAGAAGCCGGATTCCTTCATGCTGTCCCGGAAGCGGAAGAGCGTTTCTTCAATGGTGTCCAGCCCGCGCCCTTCCAGGGAGGAGCAGGTGAGGACGGAGGGCGTCCAGCCGGGCGTGGGGCTTTGCAGGTAGTGGAGCACCATTTTCAGTTCCTGGCAGTGGGCGGCGGCGCGCTGGCGGTTGTCGCCGTCGTCCTTCGTGACGACGAGGATGTCCGCCAGTTCCATGATGCCGCGCTTGATGCCCTGCAGGTCGTCCCCGGCCCCCGTGATGAGCAGGAGCATGAAGATGTCCACCATGGAGCGCACCGTGGTTTCCGACTGGCCCACGCCGACGGTTTCAATGAGGATGACATCGAAGCCCGCGGCTTCGCACGCGATCATGGTTTCACGCGTTTTCCGGGCCACGCCGCCCAGGGAGCCTCCGGACGGGGAAGGGCGGATGAAGGCGTTTTCTTCCCCGGAGAGCTCTTCCATACGGGTTTTGTCCCCCATGATGGAACCTCTGGAGACGGAGGAGGAGGGGTCGATGGCAAGGACGGCCACTTTGAAGCCTTTTCTGCACAGGTAGGTGCCGAAGGCCTCGATGAAGGAGGATTTGCCCGCTCCCGGAACGCCCGTGATGCCGATCCGGACGGCATTGCCGGAGTGGGGAAGGAGCTTGGAGATGAGTTCCCGGGAGGCTTCCTGGTCCCTGGCGGCGTTGCTTTCTATCAGGGTGATGGCCCTGCCCAGCAGGGCTCTGTTTCCGGAGATGACCCCCTGGACGAGTTCTTCTACGGAGGGGCGGTGGGGGCGTATTATTTTGATGCTGCTCATGAGAAAGGGATACGGAGTGTTTATTTGAAAGGAGGCTCGTTTTCCTTCGTTCGTTCCAGATCGTAGTTGAAGCGTTTGAGGACGAAGGCGCGGTGATCCGCCACCTTGCGCCGGAAGTTGTCCCAGGAGCGGACATTCATCGGGGTCCATCCCGCTTCCGCAATGGCCATGGCCCGCGGATAGGTGCGGTAAAGGAGGTGGTTCAGCGTGGGGAGTTGTTCCGCCCACATGGTGGCCTGCACGCCGATGATGTGGTCCGTTTCCTTTTCCGGCCTGCCGTAGGCGGGGTCCAGCTTGTAGCTTTGTTCCAGCGTGGTGGTAGGCATCCAGCCGCGGTTGTCCTGGCCGGGGATTTGCGGGTAGTCCAGGTAGCAGTGTTCCCCGGCGGCGATGATGAGGGGAAGCCCCTGTTTTTTGGTTTCCGTGATGGTGGAGGGCGTCAGCCCCATGCGCCAGGTGAAGACGGTGTCCCCCTTGCGGTAGATTCCGGCTTCCGCCCACGGCTTTTCATACCAGAGCTGGGGGCGTTTTCCGCGCGCGGCAAGCATGGAGGCCATTTTTCCCTCAAATTCCTTCAGTTCCTCGTGAACGTCCTTCATACCCTTTTTCTGGCGGTACTTGACGCTGAGGGGGCATTTTTCCCAGGTTTTTTCCAGAGGAGCTTCGTCACCGCCCAGATGGACGATCTTTGACGGGAAGATGTCCTTGAGGGCATCAAAGACGGCGGAATAGAATTTCCAGATTTCCGGCTTGTGGGGGCAGACCAGGTGCAGGCTGACGCCTCCGGTGGTGCGCACTTTCGTGCCAGGGTCCGGGAAGCAGAAGAATTCCGGATAGGCCGCAGCCAGGGCCTGGTTGTGGCCCGGAAGGTCGATTTCCGGAATCACCTCGATACCGCGTTCCGCACAGTAGGCCACCAGTTCTTTCAGTTCCTCCCGGGTGTACATGCCTTCGTGGGGCGTGCCGTTACCAAAGCTTTCCGCCCTTTTGGAGGCCACGCTTTTCAGTCTGGGATAGCCGGGAACGGGCAGCCGCCAGCCCTGGTCGTCCGTCAGGTGGAGCTGGAGCTTGTTGAATTTGTAGTAGGCCATCAGGTCCGCGAATTTTTTCAGGTCCGCCAGCGGGATGAAATGGCGCGCCGGGTCCACCATTAGCCCGCGCCAGGGGTAGCGGGGCTTGTCCTTGATGACGCCGCAGGGGATGCCCTCCGGCTGTGCGGCAAGCTGGTCCTGGAGCTGGCGGAGGGTGGCCTGTCCGTACAGCCTGCCTTCCCGGCCGCCGGAAGCCAGATGCACGCCGCCGGGGGTGACGGCCAGCCGGTAGGCATCCTTGCCCAGGGAAGCTTCGGCCTTGTCGGAAAGAAGCTTGAGCGTTTTGGTGGCCTGCGGTTTCAATTCCGTGCGCTCCGGCTCCGGAATAATGCTGTATTTGTCCGCGGCCACGGACGGAAGGATCGCGCACAACAAAATTCCGACAAATATGGAGAGAAGATGCTTCATGTTTCCAGTATAAGCCGCTCCCGGGAAAAAGTCCGTCAAAAAATGTCGATTTCAATCATAGATGCCGTTTTTTATCAGGAACGCGGCTTTTCAGTGAAAAGACAAACTGTCAATACCGTGTCTAATTTTTCATTCCATGTTCCGGTGTCGTGTTGTCTGGCGCCGCCCGTGGCGGTTTCGACGCAACAGACTGGATGGTCTTTTCCGGAAAGAGTGGTAGGATTCCGTCGAAGCGATGCCAGTCATGAACCGATGGATGGAGAGTCCATTAACATCCGGACATTTTACTGAACATGCCGGGAGTATGACGGTCCACGCCACGGAGAAAGAGAAGAAAAGGTGGAACAAGGGGCCGTTTATGGATGCAGACGGTCATATGTCTCTTTCGGTCATCTGACGGTCCAGAGCGGAACATCCAGGCTGACGTGTCCATGAATCGGAAGCCCGGTGTTTCCGATTTCTTGAATCGGAGTGGAGCCCTGAATGTGGCCGGGGAACTACCTGTTCCGGGATAAATGTTTACAGCGCAGATTATTTCCAGATGTACATTCAAAGTGGGGTGGCATATGCCGAAACACGGGCATGAACGCCTTTCGCGTTGAGGAAAACGTTTCCTCTGAATTGGAAGTGGGGCCGGATGCTTCCAGCGGGATAGCCAGACTGTCCAAGTGGAACCAGAAGAATTCCCCTTCTTGACAACGGCGTGCTTAACATTCAGGGAGAATGACGGCAGATTTAGCTGCAAGGAGGCGGAAAACACAGAGACAAAAATTCCAGATTCATGTGAAGTAGCCATTAATGCCGCTGGCAGAATGGAAATTCCGCTGGCGGCAGGAGCGGAAAAAATACCGGAGCAGTCAATCGCATGCATGCTGCTGGGCTGGCCCCATACTGATGTCCATCGGCCAGGGTAGAGACGGTTTCGGAGATACAGATGACCAGGGGCAATGTGACCGATGGTGACAGGTATTCATCATCATGCCTGCCGGAGGATTGACCCAGTGAGAGGCATGTATCCATTTGAAACAAGCGGCCTGGGTGGCATGTGCATAGTCTGTCGATGCTTCCTGTATCATGCAGCGCTGCCTGAGCGGATATCATCCAGCCTGTTACGGATCCAACACGGTAAAAGCCGGTGCAGTCCAAACCGAGGCCGTTGAGGATTTTACCGATCCCGATGCACAGGCGTAAGGCATGGGGTAGTCTTCTTATGCAATACAGTGAAAAACAAATATCCTGCCTCTTTAGAAGCAGGATATTTGTTTAAAACTGGCAGCCCCACCAGGACTCGAACCTAGAAATACTGAACCAAAATCAGGTGTGTTACCAATTACACTATGGGGCTGTAGAAAAGGGCATTGCTGCCTTTGCGGGGCGTAGTTAATCACAGCGGACCAGTTCTGGCAAGAGAAAAATGGGCCCCTCCGTGTTTGTGTTTCAATTCCGGGGCCTGATGATGCGGGTATAGTTCAGCCTCTTGAACATCAGCAGGGGAATGGCTATGCCGATAACCAGGGAGAAGATGATGAAGAAGGCGGTGATGCCGTTTTTGCAGATATCCACGATCAGCCTGTTCATGGTTTCCATGTCCTGGTTTTCCTGCATGAACTGCATCAGGGCCAGGATGGTCTTGTAGGCATACACGCCGGGAATCATCGGCAGAAGGGAGGGGAAGGCGAAGATTTCCGCGGGGCATTTCACCAGCTTGGCCGTCAGCACGCCCAGCATGCCGATGGTGAAGGCGGCAATAAAGGTGGCGCTGGAGATATCGATGGACCAGGAGTGCATCATGTAGAAGCGGAAGGCGTGACCGACGGCCGCGAGCAGGGCGGAAACGGCGATCGCCCGCTTGGGGGGATTGGAAATGACGGCAAAGCCCGTAGCCGCTATGGCGGCCATCAGGCCATCCCAGAGGATGGAAGAGAAGAAGTCCGGATTCATAAGCTGTTCACCCCCAGAATAAGCATGGTTGCGGAAAGGCCGATGGTGATGCAGGTGATCATCATGATGGAATGGACGCCCCGGGAAATCCCCATCAGGATGTGGCCGTGCATCAGGTCCATGATGGAGTTGATCATTTGCACGCCGGGAACCAGGAACAGAACGCTGGTGGCCAGCGCGATCTGGGGCGTCTCCCCGAACTGGAAGATGACGGCGCAGGCCGCCGCCATGGAGGCCGTGAACGCGGACAGGATGACCACGCCCAGGGGATTGAATTTCAGCCGTGAGAACTGCTGCTTTGCCAGAAAGCCCAGCAGGGTGGCGCCGAAGACGGTCAGCATGGCCCATATATCCCCGTTGAACAGGCGGCAGAAGGCGGCGTTGCCCACGCTGACCAGCAGCAGGTCCGTCCAGGGGGAAAAGCGTTTGGTTGCCGCAATGGACCGGAAGGCCCGCTCCATTTCCTCAATGCTGACGTTGTTGTCCACGGGAAGCCAGCTCAATTCGCTGAGCTGCTGGATCAGGTTCAGGTTGAAGGCCAGGGGTTTCAGTTTCCTGACGGAAGTCCGGCGCAGGTTCTCGTCATCAGTGCTGATGAGGCTCATGGTGATGTTGCGCTGGAAGATAGTCATGTCCGCCGCGTACCCGTAAGCGGCTGCAATGCGGGAGATGTTGCGCACGGCCCGGTTGGTGTGCACCCCGGCGCCCATGAGCGTAGTGGCGTATTCCAGCAGGAACTCGGACAGGGCCTGAATCTGGTCTGTATGGGGCCTGTCTCTTATACACATCTCCGAGCCCACGAGACTCC
>ENA-OZGO01000080-OZGO01000080.1-human-gut-metagenome-genome-assembly--contig:-NODE-80-length-38219-cov-5.504638_pt1 | contig 38219 bp, 34 predicted proteins | sample MGYA00244658_ERZ653662 | MGnify/ENA primary metagenome ERZ653662 (study PRJEB26926, sample SAMN06165217) | human gut metagenome | biome: ENVO:00009003; feature: ENVO:2100002; material: ENVO:00002003... | reverse complement strand
CGTCGGTGGGACGCGAGTCGTTGACCTTGCTCTCTTCAAAACCACAGAACGGACACTTCAAAGCTATCACTCCATCTTACTTATTTTTTTTGGACTTTCAGGCCGCACAAAAACCTGAAGAAGTTATTGCTGTCAAGAATATATTTCGATACAAGGCAACTCACAATATAGCTAACAGCGAACATTATCAATACTATTAGCGTGGGAGCCGTGATATGGGCTTTTGTGACTATTAACCAACGCAAGCCGGTTATCAAAAACGCGTTGAGCAGATAGTACTGGAGAGAATATTTTCCGCTCGTCATCAGCTGATTCTTTATGAATTTCGGCATTTTCACCAAAGAGAAGAACGAGGCGAAGAAAGCCGAAGCCGAAAGCGCGGATATATATATTCCGGCAACAGAATACACTTTGTCGGCATAGATTCTCAGCGGAATGAATGACAGACAGAACACCGCTGCGCTCACTGTCAGGATAACGATACGCTTGTTTTTTATCTTTCCGAAATCGCAGCCCTTGAGCATCATGCCGATGATAAAATATGTAAGATAATACACAACGCTCTTCAGGCAGCATATCTCCGGCAAGTCGAACAGCGCCGAGACAATAACGCAGACCGCTATAATCGGCAGACCGAGAAGTCTGTTCTTTTTCAGTATAACCCAGAAAAGCGGTGCGATAACCGAAATTACGAACAGAGTGTAGAGGAACCAATAGCCGCCAGCCGAAGTTCCCTGCAGGAAGAGCTGAAAAATTGCAGACTTGATATCCATGCTCCTGTTGACAAGGCTTCCGCCGACAACTCTGAGAAGCAGCGCGGCGGCATCGAAAACAATATAAGGCACGAGTATTCTCTTCACGCGGGCAAGAAGATATCCGCCGTAATTGCCCTTATACGAACACAAAAAGCCGGATATCATAAAGAACAGCGGCATCTGATAAGAATCCACAAATCTTTTGAGAATATTGCACCACGCAACTTCCTCAAGATTCACCGGATACACTATCACCGAATGGCATATAAGCACCGAGATGATAGCGACGCCCTTGAGTATGTCAATAAGATCGATATGTTTCTTGGCTTCCACGCGCAATGCCCCTTTGCCGAATTTCTATATTTTATTATCGCACAAAGTCAAACTTGTTGTCAATATAATCTTTCGAGCATATGCATCGAATCGGTCAGCTGATCTATGCGCTCGAAGCCCGTGCGGTAGAGCTCGATAACGCAGTCGCCGGAATATCCGGTTTCTTTCATGAGCGAAAAGAGGGCGGCGAAATCGAATTTTCCGTCAAACGGCGGCATGCACTTGTGATTTTCGTCGTGATCACTCAGATGTATGTGGCAGATATTATCGGAAAACTCCCCGAAAAATTCTATCGGGTCGACTCCGGCGAGGTACGCCTGCTTGATGTCGAGCACCATATGAAAATTCGCACCGAGGCGCGCTTTCAGTTCATTCATAAGCTCCGGCGTCTGCCCGTTATGATGGACAACGTTTTCCTGGGCGAGGATTATCCCCTGCTCCCGCGCGTCGCTGACGAGCAAATCGAGGCGCTCGGCGTATTCGTCCGTGCTGATATTCACCGGCAGCTTTGCGCCGTGGAGCACGACTATTTTCGCGCCTATCGCAGACGCGGCAGCATAGTATTTTTTGTAAAACTCCCTGTAATCGTCGAAGCGGCGCTCATACTGGCTGAAGAGAATATATCCCTCGGCGAACGAGGTAAACGGATGTATCGAACGGATGCGTATGCCGCTGTCAGAGGCTATAGACGAAATGCGGCGGAGAAAATCCGGCTCCAATTCCGACGGCGAGTTGAAAAACACCTCGGTAACTTTTGCTCCCGCTTCGGCGACACAGCGCAGAGCCTCTTCGGTCGCCGCGGGATAAAAACAGGCGGTGGATATTCCGACGGACATTCGTTTTCCTCTCCTTTCCTCAAAAGTAAAAATCTTTGCATTGCGAAAAATCGCACTCCGGGTTAGAATCAAACAAACGGAGGTGAAGATATGCGCGGCATAAAAGAAAAAATTGCAGAAAATTTAAGCTACATAAATCCCGTTTCACGCAGGATGCTGCTCGGCGCGGTCATTATTTTTGAGCTTCTCTTCACCCTTGCCGTCTGCGCGCTGCTGCTCGCGGGGCGCGGATTCGACTACTGGAGATGCATATATCTCGCAAAGGACGCGCTAGACTGCATCCGCCCGAGCATGGGAGTCATGCTCTTCGGCTCGCTGATAATGCAGGCTATCGACCCCAAGGGTGAAAATCAGGATTAGTATCGCACTTAATATGTATATGATATCACAAAAAAGCGCCGAATACAATTAAATTCGGCGCTTTTTGGCGCGTCTGCATATGGACATTTACTAAAAAAGTATGATATACTTTTAGAAGCGTTTTTATTTTTGCGCTTCGGAGGGAATATGACAAGGGACAAGCTAATCAAAAAAATTGCGACATGGATAATGATGGCGATAATGCTTTCGGTCTTTTTGCTGGATATAATCTGCGTTGCGATGTGCAACAGATATCAAAATAAATTTGAAATCACCCCGGCGCAGTTTTCGTCGGACGGCACGGCGGACAGGATACATTTTCTCAACACCTATAACTCCGACGCAATACTCATAGAATCAAACGGAAAATTCGCGCTCATCGACTCCGGCGAGGGCGACCGCAATCCGCGCAGGAAGCTCAGCTACAACGGCAGCGAAGAGGCTGTTATAAAATATCTGAAAAAGGCTGCCGGCGACGCAGAGGGCAAAGTAACGCTTGAATTTGCGCTCGGCACGCACAATCACTACGACCATGTCGGCACATTTGAGGCGATAGCCAACGACCCGGATATCACGGTAAAGACATTCTACATAAAGCCCGTCAACCGCGAGATTGCCCACGAATACGAATACAACGGCTGGGGCATCGAAACAACATACGCAGACACGGTAAAGGCGTTTCAGAACAGGGGCACAGTTGTTACTTCCGAGATACCGAGCGAGCCGTTCAAATTCGGCGACTTCACGCTTACTTTCTACAATACAGCACTCGATGACGCGCGTCTTCACGGACAGGGCGAAAACGCCGAATCCGTCGGAACGATGGTCGAAAAGGGCAAAAAAAGCGCATTCCTCGCCGCGGACATAACGAGAACCACCGGACTCGAGGGCTTACTTCTGCCGCAGCTTCATAAGGTAGATCTGCTCAAGGTCGGACACCACGGCTACTACGGCTCGACCTCGTGGAAATTCGCAAAGGAACTTTCGCCGAAGATAGCGATAATCACAAACAGACTCGGGAAGATATATCCCGATGTCAAATGGACGCTCACAATGAAGAGCCACAGCGCGATATTCGCGACGGTTGACGAAAACGGAATCATCGCAGAATTCACGGACAACGACGAAATCAAGCTTTCAAACCACGCGCAGGATTAAAAAAATATCAAAAGCAGGAGTCCCACGGCTCCTGCTTTTTTATGCTCCGATCCTTTTGACTCCGCGCACGGCATCGGGAGAATTGCTCTCGTCCATCTCCGGGAGCTGATTCCAATAGCGTTTGGGCATGAAGTTCATGCGGCATCGGGGATTATACCGCGCCTCGATAGCTACCGTATCATAGAAATGCTTCCACAGCGCGCGGAAATACAGCTCCTCGTCCCCCGCCTGCGGCTGCTCGAAGCCGTCTAACGGGATAATCATTTTCTGCCTGTTATGCCAGACGAGCGCCTGCGAATGGGTCTTGTCATATATGAGAAACGATTCGTTCGGGTATCTGTCGCAGAAATGCGGCGCGAGCAGGGGCAGGACGAAATTTTTCGGCTCTATAATTGAAGTGAGGGTGTTATCCTCACTGATGCTGAAGCGGACAAACCCGGTATATTTATGGCTCTCCTGCTTGAGGGCGCGGACGGCTTTCGTCAGGCGCGAAACGGTATCGTCGGCGAGCATACGCAAGACACCCGCACCGTAGTGCATCGCCATGTGTACAAAATCATTGATGAGCGTTCCCCTATCCTCGACGCAGGTCAGGTACCCGAGCCGTACGGCGTTCCAGACATCGGCGCTGACATTTTTGAGCCCGCGGCGGACTCTGTCTGCCTTTTGCGGATCGGTGTCAACGGTTTTGCACGCAAAAAGAGTCGGCACGAACTCATCCTCCGCGACTATAGAGCACGGCAGTTCGCGGCTCTCAAAGCTCTCAAAAACAGCCGTCAGAAGTCCCTCGAACGAGCCGTCATATACATATGTTACATCTGACCGTGCAGACATTGTACTACATCCTCCCTTGTTATCCTGTTGTCGAACAGGCTCAGCTGTTCGCCCTGCATATTCGGCAAAAGCGACTGACACCGCTCGGAAATGAGCGAACCGAGGACTCTGTCGGGATTGACATTGAGTCCCGCCAAATGTTTGCCCTTGCAGGTTATGAAATACTGGGCGCGTTTAAGCACCACGCCGAGTTTTTTGAGATCTTCAAAGCTCAGCGGCGAAACACGCCGAGCCGCCAAAATTCTTTGAACGCTGCGCACGCCGACGCCGGGTATTCTCAGCAGTTCTTCCTTTGTTGCGCGGTTTATTTCGAGCGGGAACAGCTCCATGTGATTGAGCGCCCAGTTGCATTTCGGGTCAACATAGGGGTTTAAGAACGGGTGCTTTTCATCGAGCAGTTCGTTCGCATCGAAGCCGTAATAGCGCAAAAGCCAATCCGCCTGATAGAGTCTGTGCTCTCGCAGAAGCGGCGGTTCCGTTGTTTTCGCGGGCAGAAGCGGATTCTCGACGACCGGGATATACGCCGAATAGAACACGCGCTTGAGCTCGTATTTTTTATAGAGCGCCGCGGACAGCAACATTATCTGATAGTCGCTGTCAGGCGTTGCGCCGACTATCAATTGAGTGCTCTGACCGCCGGAGGCGAAACGCGGCGCGTGCTTATATCTGACAAGCTCCGCCGAGCTCTCTTTTATCTTATTTGTAATAAGCCCCATCGGGCGGAGTATCGACTCCTTTGTTTTGTCCGGCGCAAGAGTTTGCAGGCTGTTGTTCGACGGCAGCTCGATATTGACGCTCATTCTGTCCGCAAGCATACCGAGGCGCGTTATCAGCGCGTTGTTCGCGCCGGGGATCGCCTTGGCGTGGATATATCCGCCGAACCTGTATTCTTCGCGCAGGATACGCAGAGTCTCAATCATGCGCTCGCAGGTATAATCTGGACTGCCGACGACGGCAGACGAGAGGAAAAGCCCCTCGATATAATTGCGGCGATAAAAATTCATCGTCAGATCCGCGAGTTCGCGCGGCGAAAATGTCGCGCGGCGGACATCGTTGGAGACGCGGTTGACGCAATATTTGCAGTCAAAGACGCAGGCGTTGCTCATGAGGACTTTCAGCAGAGATATACATCTGCCGTCCGCCGCGAAGCTGTGGCATATGCCGCACGCGGCGGCGTTGCCTATCCCCTCGCCGCCTGAGGATCTGTCCGTTCCGCTGCTCGTGCAGGCGACATCATATTTCGCCGAATCGGAAAGTATCTCCAGCTTGTCAAACAGATCCACGTTCTCACCAGATTTCAAACATTTGTTCGTACACATTATACATCAGAACATTTGTTTGTGTCAAGAGCTAATATAAAAAATATCGGCCGCGCCTAAACTTCGGGCACAGCCGATATTATTTTACAGGATGATGCAGATGAGTCCGCTGCATCCCTCGTTGATGACTTTTTCGAGCGTCTCCTGCAGTTTCATGCGCGCCGCGGCGGGCATACGGTAGAGTTTGTTGTGCAGTCCCTCGTTGACGAGCTCATGCAAAGACTTGCCGAAGATATTCGACTCCCATATCTTCGTCGGGTCCTCTTCGAACTCCTTGAGCATATAGTTGACAAGTTCTTCTGACTGGGACTCCGAGCCGACTATCGGCGCGACCTCGGTTGTTATATTCGCCTTCATCATGTGTATCGACGGAGCGGAGGCGCGCAGGCGCACGCCGTATCTGCCGCCCTGGCGCATTATCTCCGGCTCTTCGAGGCTCAATTCATCGAGCGACGGCATGACTATTCCGTAGCCCGTCGCTTCAACTTCATCGAGCGCACCCTTGAGCCGCTCGTATTCGCGGCGCACGGCGGCGAGTTCGCGCATGCAGCTCATCAGATCCTGCTCACCGGAGATATCGAGTCCCGTCTCCTCGGCGAGTATCTTATAGAAGAGACTGCCGTCTATCTGCGCCTCTATCCGCGCCGCGCCACAGGACAGATCCATTTTTGCTATCTTTGCGTCCGTCACATATTCACACGCGCAGATATCCTCGGCGAGGTGTTTTACATCGCGGAGGGTGCGGAGGTTCTGCGCCGCTTCGCTCACGGCGCTGCAAAGTCCCGAGCGCAGCCAATGGTCGCGGCTGAGAGTCATAGCCCAACCCGGCAGACCGACACTGACTTCTTTGACGGGGAACTCGAAGAGCACCTGAGTGAGAATCTCTTTTATCTCCTCCTCGCCTATCTCGAGGCAGTTTACGGGCATGACGGGCACGCCGTATTTATCGGTCAGCGACGCCGCCATATTTTTGACTTCGTCGGACTCCGGATTCGTGCTGTTCAAAAGGACAACAAAAGGCTTTTTGAGCCCTTTGAGCTCGGATATTACCCTGCCTTCGGCTTCTTCATATTCGCTGCGCGGAATCTCGCTTATCGAGCCGTCAGTCGTTATGACAAGACCTATTGTCGAATGTTCGCTGATGACCTTCTGTGTGCCTATCTCCGCCGCCATATTGAACGGTATCTCATGCTCGAACCACGGGGTTTTTACCATTCGCGGGCTCTCGCCCTCGATATAGCCGAGGGAGCTCGGGACAATATATCCCACGCAGTCTATGAGCCGCACGCGAAATGTCGCCTCCGCTTGGAGCGATATCTCAACCGCATTTTCCGGGATAAATTTCGGCTCGGTGGTCATTATTGTGCGCCCCGCCGCGGACTGCGGAAGCTCATCGGTTGCACGGTCGCGCACGCTCTGGCTCTCGATATTCGGCAGAACGAGGGCATCCATGAAACGCTTTATAAACGTTGATTTTCCGGTTCTGACAGGGCCGACAACGCCGATATAAATATCGCCCTGAGTGCGCTTTGCAATGTCGCTGTAAATATTTCTCTCCTGCACGGTTATCCCTCCTCAGACTCCGGGTATCAGCAGCATACATTTCTGCGCCACCGTTTCGCCCGTTATGCCGTTTTCCTGCTCCACCGCTTCGACGGTCGTGTTATACCGCCTCGCGATATCCCATATTTCTTCACCTGCATCCGCAAAATAGACTGTCAGCGCGGCGCCGCCCGTCTTTTTGCCGTCGGAATCGGAGCATTCTATTGAAGTGACGGTCTTGCGGCGGACGCTGTCGAAGATGCAGCCGGAAATATTCATCTCGACCCTGACATCGGCGCTGCCCGAAGCGCAGGCGGCGCTCGCGGCGGTTATCTCGATGCACGGCGAGCACTTGAGATCGCCGCACTTTCTGACCGCTCGGCGGTATTCGTAGTTCGTCTGCCGCTGGGCGTAGCATGGCTGGGATTCGGCATCGGTATAGAGAAAATGTAGTGTCAGTTCGCCGGAGATTATTATTCCGTCGGAGTCCTGCGCCACACTCTTGGATAAGTCGGAGCACCAGAGAGCCAAAATCTGTCTCGCCTCCGGCAGATCCTGCGTGCTGCGGCAGGTGAAAGTATCGTTGAATTTATCGGCGATAACCGCAAAATCGGCATTGCGGCTCTTTGTTTCAAGGTCACAGCAGACGGAATAGGCATCGGTGACGGTCGGGAAGCTCAGCTCGCGATAAGCCTTGACTCCCGCGCCGACGCGCGCGCTGATATCAATCAGTCTGTTGTCGCCATCCTGGTCGGCCTTCGGCAGAACTTCGAGCGAAGTGACGGGCAGGCATACGCAGCAGGTGCAGTCCTCGTCAATGCCCTCGAGATTTATTATCTGGCTTATCGGCATGGAATGGCCGAAGCTGAATATCTCGCCGCCCTCGCCGCGACAGACCGCGCTGACGGTGAGTTCGCCCTTGACGAGCAGTTTGTTGCTGATGACTTTTATCTCCTGCGCGAGCGCCGCCGCCTGCGCGCTCAGCACGCAGGACACAGCCGGGTCGCCGTCGGGCAGAGGCACGGTCTCGCTCATCGGGAACGCAGTCTCGGTGCAGGCGACGAGGCTTGCGGTGCGGCTGTCGCAGCATCTGAGCTGGATTCCCGCGCCCTCTGCTCCGGTTATTATCTCCTCTTCTTTTACTCCGGATATGCCGAACGCCACGCTGACCACGGCGTGGATATCGAGCCTGCGCGGGCTGACGGCACGGCAGTTGGCATACTGAGTATAGGCGCGCACATTCACGCAGCAGTTTTCATCCGCACCCTTGAGATCGGCGTATTTTGAAAACGGATATGTCTGCTCGAAGCAGCAGACCGTCCCCTGCTCGTCGGCATAAATGACGCACACGCCGGCTGAACCATCCGCCGCCGCTCTGTCGCCCGCGGTCTGGACTGCGGTTATGCGCGGAGTGACAAGGCATTTGAGCACGCGCCTGATATCCGGGCAATAATCCGGCAGGGTTATATCGGCATCTATCGGCTGTTCCGCAGTGCAGCTGCCGAGCGTCTCTTCGACACCGACCGACTGCGTTATAACGTTGATTTGCATCGCATTCCTCTCCTTAACAGAAAATGTCAATGCATTTATATTCCTCCCATGTCCCGCGTATGATAAAAACCTGCGCGGTGTTTTCAAACGCATTTTAGCACTCTTTTAATTAGAGTGCTAAGTATTTACAATTTGTTCACATATCACTGTATTCTTTTTTAACAAAGCAGGGGTACTATATAATCAAACGAAGGGAGCGAGAGCCCCTGGAGAAGAAAGAGAGTGAGTCCGATGGAAATCGGAGAGCAGTCAGACAAATAAAACAATCACTTCAACATGAATAACAATAAACATCAAACGGAGGAATCAATTATGTTTGAACTTACACCTTATGAACGCAGACATCAGCGTGCACTCTTTAATCCTTTCAGAGATATGGAAAACTTCGAGAAGAACTTCTGGGGCGACATGGCCGCAACAGACTTCAAGACTGATATAAAGGACAACGGCAAGGAATATGTGCTCGAGGCAGAGCTGCCCGGATTCAAGAAGGAAGACATTCACGTCGACATTGAAGACGGCTACATGACCATCAGCGCAGAGCGCAGCAACGAGACCGAGAAGAAGGATGACAAAGGCAACTTTGTCCGCCGCGAGAGGTCTTACGGCTCGTTCAGCAGGAGCTTCGATGTCTCGTCCGTCAAGACCGAGGACATCACCGGCGAATACAAGGACGGCGTTCTGACCCTGACGATGCCCAAGAAAGAAGAAAATGTGCCGACATCGAGAAGGATCGAGATCGGCTGATAAAAAGCAAGCGACCCCGGAGGGAATACCCTCCGGGGTTTTGTGTTTTTATATGTGCTTTTTATAAGAGTTACTTCATCCCGTGTTTTTTCATATAATTCGCAATGCAGTCGAGCTCGCTGAAATATATTTTTTCGCCTTTCACTTTCATGAAATGCTCATGCCCTTTGCCGAGCAGGAGGAGGATATCCCCTTTCTGCATATGGTCGAGGGCATATTCAATCGCCTCGGCGCGGTCGGTTATCTTGACATACTTACCCGCTCCGCCGCCTTTTTCGACCCAGCCGGCTATCTCGTCTATTATTGCATCGGGATCTTCAAAATCCGGGTCATCGCTCGTGATTATAATAAAATCACACATCTTCGCACTTACAAGACCGAGCTCCTGCCTGCGGATGGTCGCTTTGTTGCCTGTTGAACCGAAGAGCGCAACAACGCGGTTGGGTTTATAATCGCGGACAGTCTCAATGACATTCTCCATGCTAAGACCGTTGTGAGCGTAGTCTATAATTACGCTGTAATCATCGCTGACATGGACTATCTGCATTCTGCCGTCGATGCTCACATGCGAAAACGCCTCGCGCATTTTTTCAACAGGAATGCCCATCTTGCGCAGGAGCGCGACGGACGCAAGAACATTGTAGACGCTGAAAAATCCCGGCATACTGACCTGCGCGTGCCACGGGGAATCAAACTTGCTCTTGCAGTCGAACTCTATTCCGAGGAAGCCCGGGCGGCGCAGAGGATTTATATTCTCTGCATAGTAATCGCACTTTTCGTCGAGTCCGTAGCTTATCACCTCGCCTTTTGATGCGGCGGCGATATCGTCGAAGAACGCATCATCGCGGTTGGCGACGGTGAAGCCGCTGTGGACATAGAGCTGCTTTTTCCAATAGGCGTATTCTTCAAATGTCTTATGCTCGTTTCCGCCGATATGGTCGGGCGAAAGATTTGTGAATATCCCGGCGTAGAACTCGACGCCGTAGACACGGCTCATCTTGAGTCCTATCGATGAGACCTCCATGCAGACAGCCTCACAGCCGCCGTCTGCCATCTCGCGCAAAATTTTCTGAAGCTCATATGATTCGGGGGTCGTGTTGACGGTCGGTATTTTTTTGTCGCCGTAGAACGCGCCGATAGTGCCGATAACGCCTGTTTTTATGCCGCAGTTTTCGAGCGCACTGCGCAGGATATAAGTTATACTTGTCTTGCCCTTCGTGCCGGTTATACCTATCATTTTCAGCTCATCTGCAGGGTGGCCGAAGAAGTTTATGCTCATCTGCGCGAGGTCGCGGCGCGTGTTTTCGCTCATCAGCACGATTGCATCATCGGGCAGGTTGAGTGCCTCTTCCGCAACGAACACGCGGCAGCCGAGGTCATATGCGCTCTTTGCGTATTTATGTCCGTCAGTTGTCTCGCCTTTCATGCAGACAAACGCCGTGCCCGGTCTTGCCTTGCGCGAGTCGTAGACTATATCGCATATATCCGCCTGCGGATAATCACCCGCAACGGTCGTGCCCTCAAGCAGTTCTTTCAGAAACATTGTATCTCTCCCGTGAAGTCTTATTTTTCAAACGGTCTTATAACAAAGCCGAAATTGAGTTTCTTTTCATCGATACGGCGAAGTGCACGCTCAGGGTCGTTGTGATACTCCGCCTCGCTGATTCCCGTCATGCGCCAATCGAGGCTGACAACGGTATCTTCAAGGGGCTCAAGCTCAAAATCATGCTTCGTATCTTCGAGCATCTGCGCCGTGAAATGCTGGGCATTGAAGCTGAAATGCTCCATGCCGAACGGCTCGAATCTGAGTCCCGCCGCGTTTGAATAAACCTCGGCAAAACGGGTGCCGTAATGCGCGCCGTTCTCCTGCGGGCGGATATAGTGCTCAAAATTATCCGTCGCCGTTGTGTTCCAGAGTCCGAGACGCTGAGACTTGTATCTGTCGACATAAGCTTCTTTCGGGCCGAAGCCGAAATAGCTGACGCTTTCATTTTCCGCAGGCATGAAGAGCCTGTAGCCGACTTTCGGCAGTATCGGGCATTTCTCGATAACGTCGCCGTCAAAGCAGAGCGTCACGCAGCCGTCGGGCGTGAATTTGTAATCGACATCGGCGTGGATAACGGGCGGGCAGGACGGGCCGCCGATTGCTATCTTCGTCTTTATACACACGCCGCCGTCAGTTTCGCAGACAAGGCAGGAGTATGTCTTTTGCGCGGCATATCTGAAGTTCTTGAGCCTCCACATCTCCGACGAGCCTCTGTTATAGCAGGGCGCGCGCCAGATCTGCGGCTCAACGGGTGCGTTCAGCAGCTCTTTACCGCCGCAAATTATAGAAGATATGCGCCCGTAGGGCTTATCAAAAGTATAGGCGATATTTCCCGCCTTGATAACCGCAAAGCGGTCATTTTCGCTGAGCTCGACTCTGCCGTCTTCCGGCACATAGGGCGTATAATCTCTGAGCACAAACTGCTCGAAGCCCGTTTCAAAGCCCTTTTCTGCCCAAGGGTAAGCCTTTGTCGAGACGAAGCTCAGGGTCAGCAGACAGGACGGGAGCGACTCAAAATCTGCGGGGTCGAAAAGCTTTACAGTCGTACTCCCCTGCGCAGGTGTTGAAAGCGCGGCGGTTGTACCCTCCGAAACAGTCTTGCCACTCTCCGAAAGAGTCCAGTGAATCGCCATATCGTCGAGCGGGGTGAAGCGTCTGCGGCTTGTGACGGTCACGCTGCCGTCGTCGTTATATGCAGCCGAATACTGCTGATATACGCGCTTCATATCAAAATAGCCGGGGCGCGGGGTGCGGTCGGGATAGACGAGTCCGTCGATGCAGCAAATGGAGCTGTTCGGGAAATCGCCGAAGTCGCCGCCGTAAAAATAGCGCGCATTGCCGTTTTTGTCCGGGACATTGACCGCATGGTCGCACCACTCCCAGATGCAGCCGCCGAAATTGTTGTCGTACTTCTCGACGAGATCCCAGAACGGATAGACATCGCCAGTGCTCATCGAGCAGACATATTCGCACATATAGAAAGGCTTCGTATATTCTTTATTATTGAGATAATTCTCTATATATTCCGTACCGGCGTACATACGGCTCTCAACATCCGAGATATCGGCAAAATTCTCGCCCTCGGGGACAGCCTTGAACTCGAGGTGAGAGTTTTCATAGTGAACAAGAGCGCGGTCATCGCGCGAGCGGATATACTGCGCCATCGCTCGGTGGTTGACACCCGCTCCCGACTCGTTGCCGAGCGACCAGAGCACGACGCAGCCGTGATTCTTGTCGCGCTCGAAGAGTCTCTTCGCCCTGTCGACATAAGCCTCGCGCCACTCTGGAGCGGACGAGAGATGTGACCAGCGCGTCCAGTCCCATTCGCCCTCCCAGTCGTAGCCCATGCCGTGGGTTTCGATATCGGCTTCGTCGGTCAGCATTATGCCGTATTTATCACACAGCGTGGGGAAGCGCGGATCGTTGGGATAGTGCGAGGTGCGGATCATATTGCAGTTGGCACGCTTTATGAGCATAATATCCTCAAGCATATCGTCGAGCGTGACGGCGTGACCCGTGACGGGATTTGAATCATGGCGGTTGATGCCGCGAGCCTTGACTGCTTTTCCGTTAAGAAGGCAGATTCCGTCCTTTATCTCAAAGCGGCGCACCGCAGTATCGAGCAGAACGACTTCGTCGCCGACGGTCAGCCAGAGTTCATAAAGCTCGGGCTGTTCATCGTTCCAGAGAACGGGAGAATCGACGCTTATGCTGAATTTTTCGCCGCCGACGCCTTCGGACACAGTAACTCCGTCCGGCGCGACGAGCTTATATTTTACCTCGCACGGTGTGCTGAGCTTCGCTTCAATGCGAAGTTCGGCAGAATTAAAATCATCGGAGACATAGCTTTTGACAAAGATGTCATCAAGTCTCTCTTTTCCGCGCGCGAGCAGATAGACCTCGCGGAAAATTCCTGAGAATCTGAAGCAATCCTGATCTTCAAGATAAGTGCCGGGGCACCACTTGACAACCAGCACGCAGAGGGTGTTCTCGCCGCGGACCGCGAAGTCCGCGACATCAAATTCGCTCGTGCAGTGCGACACCTCGCTGAAGCCGACGAACTTTCCGTTGAGCCAGACATAGAAGCAGGAATCCACGCCCTCGAAGTTCAAAAATAAATCGCGTGAAGAGAGCTTTTCATCGAGCGTAAATTTTCTGACATAGAGCCCGCAGGGGTTATCATCCGGGACAAAAGGCGGGTCGGTCGGGAAAGGATATTCGAGGTTGCTGTAAAGCGGGACATCGTAGCCGCGATCGGTATAGGTCTGCCAGCTGCGCGGGACGGATATTTTATCAAATCCGCTCTCGCCGACATATTCGGGCGGCTCGCGCAGGACAGCTTCAAAGCTTTTGAAGAAGCGGAAATCCCACTCGCCGCAGAGCGGAACAAAATAATCGGACTCACTGCGCTCGCGCGAAGCGGCGGTCTTTTCATCCGCAAAGGGAATGAAATAAGCGCGCGGCTCAAGGCAGTTTACATGGAGCGTTTCAAGAGATTTGTGATAAGCCGGTGTTTTCATCGAATACCTCACAGCAAAAGATTTTATACAACGATAATTTTAATGCTTACAGCCTTCAAAGTCAACAAAAAACAGAGCGTTCGATTGACCGCAGGGCAAATTTCGGATATAATTGAAAAAAAGCGAAAGGAGCGCCTATGGATATCTTTGATCTTGCCGTTATCGGCGGCGGACCCGCAGGATACAGCGCGGCGATAACAGCCGCAAAGAGCGGACTGAAAACGGCGCTCATAGAAAAAGACGAGCTCGGCGGAGTGTGCCTGAACCGAGGCTGCATACCGTCGAAAGCCATGCTCCACAGCGCGAAGATTTTCAGGCAAACACTCGATTCCGAAAAATTCGGCGTAACAAGCGAAAAAGTGAACTTCAATCTCGACGCTGCGCTCGCGCATAAAAATGATGTTATATGTCAGCTGAAATGCGGCATCGCCGATTCGCTCGAACACGCGGGAGTGGAAGTCATAAATGCAGAAGCTCATATAAAAGGCAAGGCGGACGGGCTGTTCATAACCGCCGCAGGCGAAAATGATATATATTCAAAAAATCTGCTCATCTGCACTGGTTCAAAGCCAAAGCAGCTTGAAATTTCCGGCGCGGATATCACGGATGTGAGCGATGTATATAATCTTGACACAATACCGAAAAGTGCCGCGATTATAGGCGGCGGGGCATCGGGGCTTGAAGCGGCGGAATATTTGAACGCGCTCGGATGCAGAGCGTCTGTAATCGAGCAGGCGGAGAGAATCGCCCCGACTATGGACAAAGACATAAGCGCGTTTTTGCGGCGCAGTCTCAAAAAGAGCGGGATAAATATTCTCACTTCGTGCAGAGCCGTTTCGGCGGACGGAGGGAGCATTAAATATACCGATACGCGCGGAAAAGAAAAGACAGCCGAAGCGGATATTATAATAAACGCATCCGGCAGAACGGCGTGTTATGACGGACTCGGAATCGAAAACATCGGGCTTGAAAATCTCAATACAGACAGCCACATGCAAACTGCTGTTCCCGGCGTTTACGCCGCCGGAGACGCGAACCAAAAAGCCATGTCGGCTCATGCAGCATACCGCGAATCGGCAGCGGCGATAAACAATATTCTCGGCAGGACTGACGAGATAGACTATCTCGCGATTCCGCAGGTCGTGTTCACTTTTTCCGAGGCGGCATCGATCGGCGAGACGCTCGAAAGTGCGCTCGCAAAAGGCATTGACGCCGTTTGCGGCGAAGCGCCGCTGCGCTTGAGCGGAAGATTTTTCGCCGAGGGCGGGCAGGACGGATTCTGCAAGATAATATCAGAAAATACAAGCGGCAGGCTGCTCGGAGTTCACATTGCGGGCGGCAATGCGTCTGAGCTGATATACGGCGCGGCGGCGATGCTCACGAACAAAATGACTGTTGAAGAAATTAAAAATACGGCGTTCCCCCACCCCACGGTGAGCGAGGCGATAAGAGAAGCCGTTTTCAGATAAGGAGCACTGAGATGTACGACAAGCAATTCAGATTCAACGAGGACGGAGAGTTCAAAATCCTGCTCTTCGGCGACCCGCACGAGAACGACGATGTCAGTTCGGAAAAAGGCAAGGCGAAGCGCGCGGACACGCTGAAATTCCACGAGACCGCGCTCGACGCGCTCAAGCCCGATCTTGCGGTTTATATGGGCGACATATGCGCGGCGTCGCGCGACGACATCGGCATGGAGTCGTTCAAGAGGCAGTTCGAGCGGCTAATTGCACCCGTTGTTGAGCGCAAGATTCCGTTCGCGACAATAATGGGCAACCACGACCACGACTCCGGGCTCGAAGAGGAGCAGACGGAGATTTTCGTGAACACCGAATACTGCGTGACCCGCCGATGCGACGAGGATATCACGGGATATTCAAACTATTACATACCCATTTTAGGCAAGAGCGACAAGCCGGAGTTCAATCTCTGGTTCATGGACTCGAACAATATTTTCTACGACAAAGAGATTTCATACTACGATGTTGTTCACAAGGATCAGATAGACTGGTACGAGCGAAACGCGGCGAAGCTGCGAAAAGAAAACAAGGGTGCTCCCCTGCCCGCTCTGCTGTTTGAGCACATCCCGGTCGTTGAAGAATATGAGCTTCTCAGAAAGGCGAAGCCCTGGGAGATGTGGAAAGCCGTGCGCGGCTACGGGCATCTCAATAAGAACTGGTATGTTCTCAAGGACGAGGACAACGGATATCTCGCAGAGGGTCCGTGCCCGGCGGATGTCAACAGCGGACAGTTTGAGAGCTGGAAGAAGATGGGCGACATAAATGGCGCGTTCTTCGGTCACGACCACATGAACAATCTCGCGGGCGAGGTTGACGGAATACTGCTCGCGCAGTGCAAGACCTCGGGATTCCGCGCATACACAGACGGCGGCAGACCGTCCGTCAGGCTGATAACCGTTCACGAGGACGGAAGCTTCGAGACAAGCGTACATTCGTTCAAGGATTTCGGGCTCAAATGCACCTGCCTGGGACCGATTGAAAGCCGCATAACCGACCGTCAGAGCGTCAACGCTACAATTGCATCGCGCGCGCTCCTCGCAGGAGCGGCGACGGCGGCAGTGATGCTCGGCGCGGGCAAAATCTATCAGATTCTCAAAAACAGGAGGAAATAAAAAATGGTGACTCATATAGTATTCTGGGCGCTCAAAGATGAAGCGGAGGGACACAGCAAGCGAGAGAACGCGGAGCACATCAAAGAGTTACTTGAAGCGCTCGTCGGCGTTGTCCCGGGGCTTATTGAAGCGAAAGTCGGGATAAACGAAAACGGCGGCAAATATGACGCGGCGCTCTTCTCAAAGTTCGAGAGTTGGGACGCGCTGCACGCATATGACAGCCACCCGGAGCACCTCAAGGTGCGCGCTTTCGTCAAAGCGGTTCGCGTCGAACGCGAGAGCGTGGATTTTGAAAGCTGATTTTTATTTTTAACATTTAAGAGCCGATGCCCGAAAAGCCCGGCTCTTTTTCTTTTGTGTGAATAAGCTGTTAATTTTGCTTTTTTTTGAGAATTTTGTTGTCATATATAGCTTTGTATGCTACACTGAAAGTGCAGAGAGAAGCACAACGGCAGTTATATCTAAAGCTCACTTCAGGCTCTTGAAAGCGAGGTTTTCTTATGGATATCAACGACAATAAATTGAAGAAATTTTACACCGTATCCGCCGCTATAGGATATATTCTTTGCAGTTTGTACGCGTTTATATACTGTGCGTCCTACGGGCTCGTCCATCTGCACCTGCCGATTTCGTCGGAGTCGGTATTAAGCGGTGTGTTCGATGACTTTTTCTATTTCAGCGAAGCGACTATTGTAGTTTTGCTTGTCTTCGCTATCGTCTGCGTGGGGTCATATCTCGCGCTCCTGTTCATCGCGTTCGACAAAGGACACCGCCCGCTGCCGTTCAGACTTTCAATCATAGCATTTGCCGCGTTCGTCACAAGCTGCGCGGAATTCGACAAGCCCGACACGGATTTGCGTATATTCTGCACCGTGCTGGCGGCAATATTCCTGCTCATAGGCATTTATACTGCTGTGCTTTGCGTGCGCAATGTGAAGAGATTAACGAAATAAAAGGAGGGGCTTCGATGAAAAAACTCGGAAAAGTTTTAACCGTGCTGCTGCCTGTCGTCGCTCTGTTTTTGGAGTCGCTGCCGTACGGTGCGGTTCTGGTTTTCAAGGATTTCCCTGACGGGACAATACGAACGACTTACTCATATTTCAGCCCGACCCCTTGGGGCTACGCAAACTTTCCGCCCGGGATAACGGCGCTTCTCACCTGCGTTTTGCTGATGGCCGCAATCCTGGCGGCGGCAAAGGACAGCCGCAAGGCTCTGCTTCGGGTTTTCGGCATCTCTCTGGCGGCGGCCGCTATTTCGCCCATGCAGCTGTTATATAATATAAATAATTTCTCCGTCACGGGCTGCCTGATAACAGTCACGCTCGCCGCCGAATGTGTTCTGTCGGGAGTACTCGCAAGGAGAAAGTAAGAAAAATACAGAGCCGGTATCATTGCGATACCGGCTCCGTGTGTTATTTATCTTTACTTTTTTCGCACTGCGAGCAGCAGCCGCTGCAGCCTGAGCAGCCCGAGCATCCGCCGCGCTTTTTCTGCCTGCGGATCGAAACTATCGCGAGCACAACGAGCAGGGCGATAACGGCTATTATAACAAAATCAACGGGTTTCATGCTATCAGGCTCCCTATCTGATAAACGCCGAACGCGACGAGCCACGCGACAACGCACTGCAGAATAACTATGCCTATCGTTGCAAGGGTCGAGTTCATCTCGCGTTTTATAGTTGCAACTGCGGCGACGCAGGGCGTATAGAGCAGAGTGAACGCGAGGAAGCTCGCGGCGGTCAGCGGGGTGAACATAGCGGAGAGTGCGCCGCCGAGAGTCGATACGCTCGTGTTGAGCAGAACGGACATTGTGGAGACGACCGCTTCTTTGGCGGTGAAGCCGGAGATAAGCGCGGTTGCGACGCGCCAATCCGCAAAGCCGAGGGGCTTGAATATCGGCGCGATAAATCTGCCTATAGCGGCGAGCATACTGTTCGCGCTGTCCTCAACGGGGTTGATGCGCGTATCAAAGCTCTGAAGGAACCATATGATAATTGTCGCGACAAATATGACTGTAAACGCGCGCTGGAGGAAGTCCTTTGCCTTTTCCCACAGCAGAAGTGCGACGCTCTTGGGCGACGGGATGCGGTAGTTCGGCAACTCCATAACAAACGGCACAGGGTTGCCGCGGAAAGCCGTATTCTTGAGTATCAGCGCGAGCAGGACGCTGAGCACGATGCCCGAGAAATACAGGCATATCATAACGAGCGCGCCGTGTCCCGGGAAAAACGCCGCCGCGAAGACCGAATATATCGGTATTTTTGCCGAACAGCTCATATACGGGGTCAGCATTATTGTCATCTTGCGGTCGCGGTCGGACGAGACGGTGCGGGTCGCCATTATCGCCGGGACGGAGCATCCGAAGCCGATAAGCATGGGAACGAAGCTGCGCCCGGAGAGACCGATTTTTCTCAGCGGTCTGTCCATAACAAAGGCGATTCGCGCCATATATCCCGTATCTTCGAGAATAGACAGGAAGAAGAACAATGTCACTATTATCGGCAGGAACGACAGGACGCTTCCGACGCCCGCGAAGATTCCGTCGATGATAAGGCTATGTATAACGGGGTTGATTCCATAGGCGGTCAGCCCCGAATCGACGAGTCCCGTGAGTTTATCTATTCCGAGGCTCAGCCAATCGGAGAGCGCGGAGCCTATAACATTGAAGGTCAGCCAAAACACGAGACACATAACGCCTATGAACACGGGAATGGCGGTGTATTTGCCGGTCAGGACACGGTCGAGCTTCATGCTGCGGCGGTGCTCCTTGCTCTCGTGGCATTTGACGACCGAGCTCTCGACTACTTTTTCTATGAATTCGTAGCGCATTTCGGCGAGCGCGGCGTTTCTGTCAAGCCCGGTATCGTTCTCCATCTCGACTATGCAGTGGTCGAGCAGATCGCGCTCGTTGCTGTCCAGTTCGAGCTTGTCCGCCATATCGTCGCCGCCCTCAATGAGCTTTGTCGCGCAGAAGCGGCACGGCAGGTCAAGGCGCGAGGAGTGGTCTTCGATAAGATGCACTATAGCGTGGATGCAGCGGTGGACGGGCGATCCGTCCGAACAGAAGTCCCAGACTTTCGGCAGAGTTTTGCTCTTTGCGACCTGCAGAGCCTGGTCAACAAGCTCGGACACGCCCTCGCCCTTTGCCGCGCTTATCGGCACGACGGGAATACCGAGCGCGTCGCTCATTTTCTTGACATCTATTGTGCCGCCGTTCGAGCGCACCTCGTCCATCATGTTGAGCGCGAGCACCATAGGCACGCGTAGCTCAAGTAATTGCAAAGTCAGATAGAGGTTTCTCTCTATATTCGTGGCATCGACTATATTTATGATACCGTCGGGCTTTTGGTTGATTATAAAATCGCGCGAAACTATTTCCTCCTGCGTATAAGGGCGCAGGGAGTATATTCCGGGCAGGTCGACGACGGAACTGTCCTTTGCGCCTTTTATCGCGCCCATCTTCTGATCGACTGTGACGCCCGGAAAGTTTCCGACGTGCTGATTCGAGCCTGTCAGAGCATTGAAGAGCGTTGTTTTTCCGCAGTTCTGATTACCGACGAGAGCAAATATCATTTTGCGTCCTCCTCGGCTCTGACTTCTATCTTTTTCGCGTCGTCAACGCGGAGCGTCAGCTCATAGCCGCGCACCATTATCTCTATCGGATCGCCCATCGGCGCGACCTTTTGAAGCGTCACACGGGTTCGCGGGATGAGTCCCATATCGAGCAATCTGCATCTGAGCGCGCCCTCGCCGCCTACGGCGGTTATGACGGCACTCTCTCCTGCTTTCAGTTCATTTAGCGTCATATTATCCTCCCGGAAAAGTAAGCCTTGCTTAATTTTAATTTTATAATTCAAGTAAACGCTTGTCAAGAAATCGAGACAGAAAGACGGCAAAAAATCCTGCCCCGCCGACGGTTCGTACAGTCGGCGGGGCGGGTTCGTTTAATCGGAAGATTTTCTTTTTTGCTGCCGTTTTAAAGCAGGGCGCAGTTTACGCACGCTCGAGTATCATCGTGCCGAGGTTATAGAGAAGGCAGTCATCCGGCAGAAGTGAAATCTCCGCAAAGGAATCAACCTTTTCGCCCAACACCTCGCCTTGAATCCCGGTGTCATAGTAAAACTTTCCGTCTTTTTCCTTCCATACGGTACTCTCCAAAACCGCATATCCGTTTTCGCGGATGTCCGCGCCCTGCTTTTTCGCCTCTTCGCGCACCTCTTCGGGCACGAATAAGAGCGTGTTGAGCGTTCCGTCCGGTACAAATTCCATGATATATTTGCACATCTGGACGATTTCGGCATACATATCGTTATCGACCTGACTGTCTGCCGTAAAGACTTTCTCGCCGTCCGGGGTAACCAAATGCATTTCTCTGACTTTCCAAAGTCCGCAAATATCCATATTATTTCCCTCCTGTTATGCCCACGGGTCGGCTTCCTTCGGGGTGCGCACGCCTGTCAGCAGGTACTGCTCCCACAGAAACCACTTGCCGTCGGAGCCGCGCTGGCGCATCTTAATGGGACGGGGATCGTCCGCACCGCCGCAGGGAATGAACAGCTTCATGTAGTCCTTCTCCTCGCCGGATACGTGATTGCTCTCAATGATGATTGTATAGGGCTGAGAGGGAGTGTAGTTATTGTCGGGCGTTGCGCCTACGAAGTAGGTGAACGGAAGATAGGTCTTGCCGTCGCGGAAGCGGTCGTTGAGGAAGGATATCTCCTGACCGTTGAGCGGACGGGGACCTCTGAGCCAGTTGAGCATCTCAAGGCCGATATTCTTATCCGCCGCATAGGCGCAGAGGGCAAGGACGGTCAGAGCCGCCGTCTTAAACGGTGTGTCAAGGCTCGCCTCGGGGAGCGCCTGCATTTCGGCAAGGCTCTCGGGCAGAGAAGCGAAGGTGAACTGCTCTCTCTTGTTGCCTATCGACTGTATGGCAGAGGTCGCCGCCTGCTGCGCCGTGCTCTTAAGCTTATCAAATATACTCATATAATCTCTCCTTTTTCAAATGCTATTGCTTCTTTTTCCTGAGGGCAACCGCCACTCCGGCTATTATGCCGCCTATTGCAAGGCAGGCTATCGCTATCAGGACAACCGCCTTCACGGAGAGTGTTTTCCCCGTGCTGTTCTGCTTCGCGGCCGTGGTGGACTCGACAGAGGCGGGCTCGCCTATATCGGTTTCCATACCGACTGCGCTTTCGTCCGGCGCCTTAATGCCGTCCGGCTCGGAGGTCTTTTGAACCTCTGAGGTTTTATCCGCGCCCGGAGTCACCGGGGCGGGCTTCTGTGTCGGAGCAGGCTTCTGTGTCGGCGCGGCCTTTTCGACTACTGTGACGGGAATGACGCTCGAATACGCCTTACCGCCGAGCTTTGTCTCAACATAGCAGACATAGTAGCGCGTCCCGGCCTTTCCCGTGTCGCAGACGAGAATAGGATCTTCCTCCGAGTACCCCTCGTTCGCGCCTATGGCTACAATATCCTTGAGCTTGCCGGTAGTTGTTTCATACCATAAATATGACTTAACCTCGTCACCGTCCGATGCCTTGGCGTCGCAGTAGAGCTTGAGGACCTTGCCCTTTTCCACTCTGACCGACGCCGACACTTTAAGCTCCGGCGGGGACTTGCTTCCGCCGACGGAGATATAAGCCCTCGCCGAGGTCACGCTGCCGGTTTTATTCGAGACGATACAGTAGATTTCCGCCCCGTCAAGGGCGCTCCCGATACCGTTGATAAAGAAAGTATTACCTTTATCGTTCGAGCCGTAGCCGCTTCCGACAACACCGTTCTGCCACGGATGACCCTCGGCAAAGGACTTGTTGGTGTCATATGTAACGCCCTTGTACACGATGAACCAATGGTAGGAAAGATTATCTCCCGCTGCCTCTACGCTCCAAGATGCCGCACTGTTTTCCGGGAAAGTTCCGTTCTGCGGCTGACGGGTAATCACTATATTACCCGCAGCAAGCGACGGGGTTAACGCAAATGTCGCTAAGATGAGAATGAAGATTAAAACTGCTGTTGCTTTTTTCATAGACACCTCGCTTTCTTTGCGGCGGCTCAGAACTTACCGCCTCCGCCGCCGTGTGTCTCTCCGGAGGAAGATGTATGCGTACTGCTTCCGCCGGAGCTGCCGCTGTCAGTATTCTTCGGTTTTGCCGTGCGCGTAACGGTATTGTACAGGAACGTATCCCTGCTCTCCGTTATATTAAGGCTGCCGCTCTTCATATAGTCGCCTGCCGCCGCCTGGAAGCGCACTGTCTTGAGCTGCGCTTTCATCCTGCCGACTATAAACATCGCAAGGCCGATGCCCACCAAAATCGAGATCACAATCCAAACTATCGAAAGAGGTCCCTTGGGCAGATTGCTCTTGTCGTAGGGCTCTCCCTCTCTTGACTTTGTGATGAAATCATCGGAGAGCTCGGCAAAGGTGTTGAATGCGGCGGCATAGTTGCCGTCACCCAAATCCTCTACCATCTGCTCGCCGATATACTGGATTCCGGCATCCGTAAACGCGGTTATGCCGTAGCCGCAGGTGGATATCCACCAGTCGCGGTCCTCCATGCTGACGAGGAACAGCAGACCGTCTCTTTTTTCTCCGTAGCCGTATTTGCAATAATCATAGATATCGTCGGCATATTCCATGGGCTTTTTGCCGTCCAACGTATTGGTCGTCACGACTATTACATCCATTTTCTGACGTTCGCTGAGCTCGTCGAGCGTTTTTATAAGGGCTTCTCTCTCACTTTCCGAGAGGAGCTTCGCCATATCCTGAACGCGCTCGTATTCGCTTACAAAGCCGTCCGCATCCACCGCAAAAGCCGGGATAACCGTGCAGAAGCAGAGGGCAAGGACAAATATCATCGCAAGTATTCTCTTTTTCATTGTTATCCCTCCTTTACAGTATTCCTGCAAAATGCAGAAGCCACGAAATGCCGCAGGCGGCAGCGCTGAGCGCCGCGGCGAGTCCCACCGTCCACTTTGTGGCGGCCGACTTATCGAGCGGAAGATTGCCGACGAATTTGCCGGTCTGTCCGTTCATGGCAAAGGTATATTTTTCTCCGTTCCAGGTTGTGTTCAGCAGCCACACGGGATAGAGCGCATACTTTGCCTTTCCGCCATGGAACTGCACCGAGCTGCTCTCGGCATTGACTGTTGCATAGCCCTGAACCGTCGAGGCAAAGGCCTCCTCCGTGGAGTGCCTGACGCGCTGATTGGCGCGGTTGATGCTCTCCTCGGCGGTCACATCGTACTTATCCGCAAAATAGCCCGCAAGATAAGCCGTCTGGAAATCCAGAGCATCGGAATAATCGTAGGGCTCGACGGACTCCATGAGATCGTCCGGCATTTTGGACGAGCCGTCCACCGGGACATGCTCAAAGCCGACGCTTCCGCCGCGATGAATCATATAATAGCTCGTCTCGGTGTATCTGTAATCCTCGTCGCTCCATGTGCGAACCTTGGTTGCACGGTAACGCACCTGCGCGTCGACATCGGTATCAAAGAGCCAGAACGGGACATAGACGCCCTTTACCTCGTCGATATGATTCTGATCCTTGAAAATCTTGGGCAGAAGCTTCTTTCCGTTGAGGTGCTTCATCAGCCCCGCCTTTGCCGCCTTTTTATCGAGCTTGAACGGGATCACGATGTCGGGCTTGAGCAAGCCCGCGAACTGGTTCATCATGACTACCGGATTGCCGCAGAACGGGCAGGACGTTGCCGCCGTATTGGCATCGCCCACTATCTCTCCGCCGCAGGATTTGCATACATAAGAGCGTAACCCCTCAATCTCGCTCTCCTGCCACTCGCTGCCCGCGGAGGTCTCCCATTCCATATTGTCCGCCTGTTCGCCCTGAAGCTCGGCGTCATAGCTCTTGAGCGCATCCATTTCAAACTCAGTGCCGCAGAAAGGGCACTTCATCTTCTGGAGCGTGCTGTCAAAAGCTATTGCGCCGCCGCAGCAGGGACATTTATATTCCTGCAAGGTTTGCATTAAAAAACTCCTCTCTTAAAAGAACATTAACCGTCAAGCGCCTTTATGTTTTTACCGCCGCAAAAGCCGCGTGGAATTTTCGGTACCGACATAAAGAAAAGTCGAACTAACGGTATTTTGTTTTTTGCCGTTTTCAAAAGCTGTTCATTGTATTTGCAGCTACGCAGGTCGGCTATACACACAAATGCGCGGTTCTTTTGCCGAAGATAAATCTTACAGCCCACCTGCGCAAACGCCGTAAAACCTATATCCTCCGCCGCATTAAACCTCCGCCTTTCGGGACGCCGATTACCACTGCTTTATCAGGCGAGCGGCTTGCCGCATTCCGGGCAGAATTTGGGCATAGCCTGACCGGGCGCGGGCGACCAGCCGCAATTCGGGCAGCCGCTAACCGAAGCGGGCTTCAGAGAGCCGCAGTTTGCGCAGAATTTGCCTGTATTCTGTGCGCCGCAGGACGGGCACATCCAAGCTGCCGCTGCCGCCTGCTGCTGAGGCGCGGGGGCTGCCGCATATCCGGGGGCGGGATTCGACGGTCTGTCGCCGCCGTATACCGTGCGGTTCATCATGCCGTCGCCGTCCCATGTGCGGTAACGGTTATCACGGCGCAGAAGTATATCCTTGAGCTCGTTCATCTTGCGCTCATACTCGCGGTAGAGGTCGGTATACGGGCTGTCGGGGCGGCTTCCGTCGCTTATCTCAAGCTCGATACTGTCAAACCACGGGGAGTTCACGCGGATAACCACATCGAACTCATAGTCGCACTCATAGCGGGGCGGCTGATAGCTCTTTCTGTTTCCGTCGGAATCCTCGAAGAATATCTCTTCCCTGTTTTCTTTTATATTTGTGTCGACCGCAACAACCTGCGAAAGTTTAATGATGTCGGGATTGGCGCTGCGCCAATTCGAGCTTCCCGTAACGATAAACGCCTCGGAGGCGGTGCTGATATACACTTTTTTGCTTCCGTCGAACATCACGTCGGGGTTAAAATTTCCGACGAGCTTCTCGTTTTCCTCGCGGTAAGCGAGCTGACGCTTGATATCCTCGACCGTCGAGCGGCGGCGTTCGCTGAAGAACGGAGACAGCTTCGCGGCGCAGTTCTTGCAGAGATTGCCGTCTTCGAGCTTGCGGTTTCCGAGAAGTCCTATTTTCTCGCCGCAGATATCGCAATATTTCTTATCAAATAATCCCATAGTGTTTCCCTCCTGTTATTTTTTCGGTCGCAGTAACGACCAGTTTTGCGCTGTCAGCCTGCAAACTGTATCATAAGAACGATTTCAACAGCTCAAACAGCTCTTTTTCACCCATGCCGTTATATTTCATCGAAATAACGCTACCGTCGGCAGAAGCCGGCCTACGCAAAGCAGACTGTCCGCTTCGTCATACACATTCTCTCCCGCCTCTGTCCCCGGTTGAGGCTGTCAAGCACAGCGTCCTCGGGGATATGTGGCAGCTCGGAGATTTTCGGCGAAGCTTGCTTTTTCGCTAAGCGGCGGTGACACCGCACGCCTGTGGCAACGCCCAATATGAGCGCCGTGAGCAGAATCAAAATTATGAGCAACGCCTTCATCGGCCGTCTTATTTTTTATCGCTATCGTCAAATATATCTCCGCACTCGGGGCAGAACTTCGGAGGATTGGATGGATCCTCGGGCTCCCAGCCGCACTTATCGCAGCGGTAGAGAGGAGCGCCCTCGGGCTTTTTGGCTCCGCAGTTCTGGCAGAACTTGCCCTTATTGACGGTTCCGCACGAGCAGGTCCAGCCGTTTGCGTCAGCGGGTTTCGGGGAGCCGCACTCGGGGCAGAACTTGCCTGTCGCGGTAGCGCCGCACTGACATTTCCAAGCGCCTGCCGCCGGCTCGGGAGCGGGCTTCTTTCCGCCGCAGTTCGGGCAGAAGTTACCGGACACCATATTGCCGCACGAGCACTTCCAGCGCGCCATATCGGGGCCGTCCGTCGGCTGCTGCGCCGCCTGTTGCTGAGCCTGCTGCTGAGCCTGCTGCTGTTGCTGCTGACCCATGGCGAACAGGTTCTGAGCGTTCATGCCGCCGCCAGCGTTCATAGCCATGCCCATGCCCATAAAGCCGGTCATTGCGCCTGCCTGGTTGCCGGCCGCGGTCTTCATGGCGTCCGCCTGAGCGCCGACAAGGGTTGCCGCCGCCATGGTGGGATCGCGCATGATAGCTGCACGCTGAGCCTGCTTGATAAGCTCCGCATCCTCTTCGGGGAGGGTGACCGAGCCGAGGGCTATTGTGACGACCTTGAGTCCGCGCAGCTCGCTCCACTTTGCGGAGAGGGCGGCGTTCATAGCGGTTTCAAGCTCGGTGTTGTGAGCTACTATCTGATTGGGGCGAAGCTCAAGGTCGGAGAGCTGAGCAAAGGCGGGCTGAAGCGCGCTGATGAACTCTGTCTTGAGCTGATTGTCTATCTCTTCGCGGGTATAATCCTGCTCGACATTGCCGCAGACATTGGTATAGAAGAGCATGGGGTCGTCTATCTTATAGGAATATACGCCCGAGCAGCGGACTGCGACATCGATATCAAGGCCTATCTTCGAATCGACGACACGGAACGGAATCGGGTTCGGAGTGCCGAACTTGTTGTCCATCAATTCCTTGGTGTTGAAATAATAGACACGCTGATCCTTTCCGGTATCGCCGCCGTAGGTGAAACGCTTACCGATGGTCTGGAATGTCTTTTTAATGCTGTCGCCGAGAGAGCCCGAGAATATCGAGGGCTCCGTGGAGGCATCATATGTAAACTCGCCGGGCTCCGCGCAGAACTCGACTACCTTGCCCTGCTCGACTATCATCATGCACTGTCCGTCCGCAACGGCTATACCCGAGCCGTTTGTGATGATGTTGTCGCTGCCCTTTGTGTTTGACGATCTGCCGCTTACGCGCTTCTGTCCTTTGGTAACAAGAAGCTCCTTCGGCATTGCCTCACAATAGAAAAATTCCTTCCACTGATCGGCAAGAACGCCGCCGACTGCGCCTACACCGGCTTTAATAAGTCCCATAAATAAAAACTCCTTTGCAATATTATTTTATTATATTATTTCGCGGGGTGATTCCCCTTTTTGACTGTTTATCCTACCGCTTCGTCAAAGAGCAGCGGCTCGCTCTTCAAAACATAATCGGTTTTTCCGTCGCGTCCGTCATAGGTGAGTACTTTTCTCGCGGCCATGCCGCCCTTTTCGGCTTCTATGGCGGCGGTGGGAACAGTCTCGGCAAGGCTGCCGTCGAACTCATAAACCTCGCCCTTTTTGACCTTCACCGAGAAGAGGATACCGTCCGACTCCATCTCGTTATCGGCTTCGTTATACTTGAGCTTTACGAGCGTGACGATGACTCCGTCAACATTCGAGACAAAGCGTATCCTGTCGTTCGGATAAATCGCGCTCCCGGTCTTAAAAATCTGCACCGGGTCGCCGAGAGCCCTGTATGACGCGGAGCTTGAATCGGTATAGAGCGAGAGCTCAAACGCATCCTTCGTCACATCGTACTCCGTCATAACTTCCTCGGTAGTCTGCATATCTCCGTCGCCGGTTGTCTCATCGGTATCGCCCGTTTTACCGCAGGCAAAAAGGGTGAGTGCGAGGACAAAGACCAGAAGAACCGACAGAATTGCCGAAATGCTTTTCTTCATTTTCAAACCTCCGTTCACGGCAGCAAAGTCCACAGGTCGGAAATTGCGTCATATTCATATACCACCCTGTCAAGGTGGTTAAAGCACACATTTATCTCGCGCACGAAGCTGTCTTCGCCGCTTGTGCCGAGGGCATAGATATTGTAGCGGATTCCGTCCTGCTCCATATACTCGCCCGTATCCAAAATCGCCATGCCGGAATCGATATATTCGGCGAAGCCCTTGCTGCATTCGCGCATCTGTTTGACCGCCTCATCCAAAGGTATGTCATACTTCTCGCCGCGCTTTATCTCCGTTCCCGAAATATTCGACGGAAGCGTCATTTTTTCGGAAGAGGTCGAGGATATCGCCGCTTCTGCGGTCGTGCCGTCCGACGTTTCGGGGGTCGGTTTTTTGTCCTTAGCGCAGCCTGCCGACAGCATAAGGGCAACCGCCGTCAACAGAACCGCTGCCGTTATCAGCATTCTTTTCACTGCGGGGTCAAGCCTCCTTTTCGCGGGTTTCTTCTTTTTTGTCCGCCCTGCCGAAGCTCGACGAGGCGGAATAGGGATTCAGATTCTTTTTCGGCTCATCCCGCACGCTCGCGCAGTCACCCGCCCAGCTGATGAGCAGAGTGCGCAGCAATATGATAAAAAACCATATTATGAGCAGCGAAGCGAACCACCATATGGAAATTTTAAGGATGAAATGGGCGGCAAGCAATATCCACGAGGGCACCGACCAGCCGAGGTTGAATACGAGGTTCATCAAAAAGCAGAGCATAAAGCCCCCGAAATCGCGTTTTCTCACGGTTTGTCTCCCCTTTCTTCAAATACATCCCAAATACTGCACATATATAATATCAAAAAAAATGTCCGAGCACACTACCCCCTCGGAGTAGTTTTGATCGAAGAATGCGAAAAGGCTCGGATATGCAATTTTACCGCACAACAAAAAGCCTGCGGTCGGAAGTGTCGGAGACAAGCTCCATATCGCTCAAATTTTCCTCAAGCACATCGAAGCATGAGGTGGCGACGGTCTTTATCTTCCCGTTTTTTTCCGCTTCGGCTCGCGTTATGCCGAAGAATTTGTCCATATTCATCATATCGTATTCCTGGAGCCCTACGCTGACGAGCTGCTCTGGCTCGATCTCTTTTCCGTTGAGCTCGACATTGAGCAGCCTCTTCTCCGAGCGGGAATAGACGACCCTGAGTCCGTGCGAGAGCTGGTAGAACTCCGTTTTTCCGTCGAGCGCCTCGTCGCGCAGAATATACATGAGCACCGAGCGCAGCTGTTCTCCGGTCAGATATATGCGCTCTATTTCATTTTTATACGGGAATATCTCCGCCAAATCCTGGAGCTGGACTATGGGGCCTAACTGCTCGTATCTGATACTGCCCGAGCCGAGCAGCATTATATCCAGACCGAGCGCATCCTTGAAAATATCGCTGAATATGCGCCCTATCTGCGTCTCCTCGTTGCGTTTGCGATGAAAATATTCCTCTTTGAAGCGGGTGACTACCCGACTGTATTTCACATCCGTCTGATTCTTATATTTTTCTATGACCCGCTCTAACTGAAGGTCGCGCTCGCAGTTGTCCTCGTTTATCGGAACGAGCTGCCAGGTGTAGCTGTCTATGCAATTGTCGTCGGTATCGACCATGATATCAAAGCGGCCTATCTGAGAGGTGCCGTTCGCCGCCTGAACTATCGGTATCCCGGCGACTACCGCGGGCTCGCTGAGCATTGTGTGGCTGTGGCCGCCGATTATAATATCGACTCCCCAGCGCGGGTCGAGATTCGCGGCAAGCTCCTTGTCCGCCTCAAAGCCGATATGGGTCAGGAGAACCGTAAAGTCTATATCGACGGACTGATAGCTGTTGCATATCTTTCCGACCTCTGCCGCCGCCTCATAGACATCGAGGAACGAGCCGATGAGCTTATCCTGCTTTGTTTGCGAGAGCACCTGCTCGGTAAGAAGTCCGATAAACAGCACCTTCATGCCGTCAATCTCGAGAATCTCGTGGGATTTGAAAAGGCGCGTGCCGTTATTTTTCAGATATATATTCGCATTGATTATCGGGAACTTTGCGCAGCGCTCTATAAATAAAAGATGCGCTATGCCGTAATCCACCTCGTGGTTGCCGAGGGTCACGACATCTGGCGCTAAAATATTCATTATTTCAACGGTCGACAGTCCCTTGTACTCGCTGTCTATGAGCGAGCCGCGGAACATATCGCCGGAGATTGAATAGACTACATTTCGCTCCTCGCGGCGCACCTTGCCGACATAGCCCGAGAGCATGGAGACCCCGCCGATAAGCCTGTCATCGACCTCCTTGGCCATAAAGTCGCCGTGCATATCGTTTGAATGAAGGAGCGTAAGCTTTTTCAGATGTTTCATTTTATTGCACACTCACCGAAATATTTCGCCGATTTGATTATAACAAAACAAAAAAGAATACGCACTACCCGAAACGGGTAGTATTGTCAATAGAGCGGATTTATCCACCCGTTTGATATCATGTAGAAAGCGAGGTCGACCGACCTTGCGAAGCCTGTTTTTGCGAGCATATTCTTCTTGTGGTACTTCACCGTGTCCTCGCTGATATAGAGCTCGGCGGCAATCTCTTTGTTGGTCATATGCTTGCACATCAGGCGCAGTATCTCCATTTCGCGCTCCGTCAGCGGCGCCTCGCCCTGCGGCATGGGGATGGTCTTCGGCTCGGGGAAGCATCCGCCGCCCGACATAACGTCGCGCGCGGTCTGCTCGAACTCGGAGAGGCTGCGGCTCTTATATATGAATGCGTGTGCGCCCGCCTCCTTTGCGCGCGGGGCATAGGATATCTCGTCAAAGGCGGTCATAACTATCACTTTTATATCCGGGAAGGCATCGCGCACCTCTTTTGTTGCGCGAAGTCCCGACGCGCCGCCCTCGGTGCAGACATCCATAAAGACTATGTCCGGCGAGAGCTCACCGCACATTCTCACTGCATGGTCGGCGCAGGAAATCCCGCCGACAACGCAGAAATCCCCGCTCTCGTTAAACAGGCGCTCAAGGGATTCGCGCATTGATTCGTGGTCATCGACAACCAGCACTTTTGTCACAGGGTTTCACCTCCGGGAATAAAGACTGAAAGGACAAATCGAGGCTTCGTTTCAACTCTCACGCTGCCGTCAAACAGCCCGACTTTTCTTCGTATCGAGCTGAGTCCGCCGCCCTCGACGGGCTCGGACTTAGGCGGAATACCGTTGTCGGTTATCCTCATGGAGAAATTGCCGCCGCTCTGTCCGAGAGATATGTATACCTCCGACGCGAGTCCGTGACGCACGGAGTTTGTCACCGCCTCGGTTATTATATCCATACCGAGCCACGCAAGGCTCTCCTTTGCGGGCAGGTTTCCGTCTATAATAAGCGTCACGCCTATCTCCTGCATAAGTCGGCAGAGAGTCTCCAATCTGTCGGCGGCGGTAGTCACGGCCTCCCTGCCGCTGAGCTCCTCCGGCAGGTTATAGGCGAATCTGCGAATAAGCTCCTCATCGGGCTCCTCGCCCTCGCGCAGGCTGCGGAAAAGCAGGGCGAGGCGCTGACCCAAAATATCGTGAAAGCGGCTGCGGATTCTCAGCATCTCCTCCTCGCGGCAGAGAAAACGAACCTCGGATATCATCTCCTTGAGCTCGAGTCCTCTGCTCTGAAGCATGGCGCGCTGTGCGTTGAGCTCATTCGTGAGCATCCACTGCTCGGTAACGTCCGCCGCCGAAAGCTGAACATAGCGTCTGTTTTTAATATATATATCGCATCTTGTGAAGAACCAGACCTTGCCGTCGGGCAGGATAAACACGGTCTTTCCGTCGATAACATTGGAGCTGCAGCTGTCCGAGACATCGCCCGAGAGCAGGCGTTCGTAGAACTTCTTTCCGTCCCTGTAAACCTCGCCGCAGAGCACCTGCATGAGCCTCTGCATACGTCCGTTTACAAGCAGTATATTTCCGTCCGGCTCGCAGAAAAGCAGACCCGAATGGAGCTCATCGAGCGCGAGCTTGACGGAATCGCGCGACAGCTCGTTTTTTATATCCCTGCGGCACACGCGCATAAGCAGCAGCGCGCGGGCAATCAGCAGAAGCTCCGCCGCGCAGAAGATGACCGCCGCCGCTTTGTACGGCAGGAGGTCTATATACGGCAGGGAGACGGACGAGACGACCGCACAGAGCAGAACATCATAGACTCGGCCGACACAGGCTACGGCTATACACGACACGGCAACCGCCGCAAACACGCCGTATCTCATCACCTCATATTCGCTGCCCGCGGGCAGGAACATCCAAGCGTTCAGCTGAGCGCGCGCGACGATAATGAGCATAACCAAGCTCTGAGCCGTGACCGCTGTCTGAGAAATATATGCGGCCGTGCGTTTTCTGTCCCTGAACGCACTGCGCACCACCGTATAGACGAGCGCAGCCGTCTGAAAGCCGACGCAGAAAACAGATATCATACATATGAGCACTCTGGCGGGCTCCGTGAGAGAGTATAAAAACATCAAGGCGCTTTCCCTCCCTTCGGCACGCGCAGACTGATGCCCGCAGTCTCATCGAGGTCCTTTACCGACACTGTGCCGCCGACACCCTCGACTGCCTTTTTCAGTTCGTCGCTCATAAACTCTTCGCCGCCGTCAAAGGATGAGGGGAGCAGCTTCATCTCCGTCATGCCGTCTGTATCGGCAAGACGCTCGAGCAGCGTATTTTCTTCACCCGCGCACGAATCGAGTACGGAATAGAAGAAATCGTACATCACGCTGCCGCAGCGCGGAGACATCGAGCCTTTTGCGGTGCAGACGGTGCTTATTCTGATATCGGCGTAGGACGCGAACTCGGAAAGCTCATCGATATAGACGGCCAGCTCCTCCGCAGGCATATCCCCGCCCTCCTGCTCCTTGAAGAACAGGCTGCATCTGCGCTTTATGTAGCACATCAGCAGAGTTATTCGGGCGATGTCCCGCTGCTTGTTGTTCGAGCGTTCAAGCCCGTCTATCATATCGTTCATGCGCTCGAGGTGGCGTTCCATCTCAGCGTTTAAAAGCTCCATGAGGCGCACGTTTTCCTCCGCCGCGGCGAGCCTGTACTTGCTCTCGCGCTCCGTGACAAGGAGCTTGTTTGCGGAGGTCAGCTTCAAGACGTTTTCGCGTATCTCCTGCTGCATATTGAGTATCTCGGCGATACTCTCCTGCCAAACTATCATGCCGCCCGGTATGCCGTCGGCGTAGAGCAGGGTGTCGCCGTGCAGAAGAAGAGGATGCTTTATATCGTCTCGGAGCTTTTCCCAATCCTCGCGCGATATCGGCCGAGCACCAGCAGAGCTGAACTCGGCATTGCCCTCGGAGTCGATTATCTGCATTCTCAGGGGTGAATTGGAAAAGAGCACGGCATATTTTTGATTGACGGGCACAAGTCCCGTTCTCATCGCAAGCTCCGCAAACGCGAGCGCAAAGACGCACGAGACGGTTGTTATATCGCTGTCGCGCGCCACGGGAACGCCTGCGGCATATGCCGCGCAGTAAACGAAAAGAAGAACCTCGCTGAGTATCGGCAGAACGAGCCTCGAACGGTTGAAGCCGCGCATGGCCTTTCGCACCAAAATCGCGGTTGACAAAATCACCGCCGCGACGATAAAGGCAAAAATAAGATAATAGCCGAAGTTATATGTATAGCCTCCACTGAAGGTTTTTATATCTTCAAACTTAAAAACCCAGCCGTGCAGGTCGTTTGTGAACACCGTCAAAAGCAAAACCGCATAGACGGCAAAGCCCGAGCAGACAAATATCTTGCGCTGCCGAACATTCCCGGAGGAATCGGTCATCAGAGACAGGATAAGCATAAGAAGCGGCAGACCCATCATAAAAACATAATAGGCATACCAGAGATAGCGCCCCATAACGGGGTTCCCGTCCGTCTGATATTTCAAAATACAGACGAGCATCCAGGCTATAACCATGCCGCCGAGCGCGCGGACAAGCATTCGGATATCCTTGCGCTGGACTCTGCGCAGGGCAAAGCCCATCCAGATTATCGCCGTCATTATGACAGCCGCGCCCAAGAGCTTATGCTCAAACGATTCCGCAGAGGAATACAGACGGCTTCTGAACACTCCGCGTTTGAAAACGCTGATAAAATTCTCCGTCTGCCTCGCAAATTCTACAGCATCGTCTACCCTTTCGGCGCGCCCGTATTCGGACAGAGACGGATAGTTTTCGCCCTGAGCTTTGTCGGCGCGGAAGCCCGCTGCGGCGATTGCATCCCCGGCATTCTGCGAAAACTTCATCTCATAGCCCGACAAGACGCCGACTCCGTAGAGCAAAGTGCCCTCGGAGGGGATTATTATTTCGATATTTTTTCCCTCGCGCTTCATAAGCGCGGCCTGGTAATCCCAGCAGATATTGACGGGGGCGTCGATTTTGTCGTAGCTCAGCCTTCCGCTTTTGTTGAGCTTATGCAGCAGGCCGACTGCCTCGCCGGACATATAATTCTTCTCAAGCCCGTAAGACACGGCGGCAAAAAGCATCCGCTCATACCGGGACGTAAAGCCCACGGGACAGGATATATTTTCGAGATCGCGCCAGCCTTTTATCTCCCCGTCAAAGCGCGAGCGGTCAACGGCGATAACGGCGGCGGTGGCAAAATGCTCGTACCAAATTCCGCCCGTCCCCGCGTCTTTCGAGGCGCGTGCCTGAACGTCAAAGAGGGCGAACGCCTTATCCTCTCCGTCAACGGACGAGAGCAGAGATGAGAGACCTTTGCCGTCGCGGAGGATGCAGTCGGGCGCGATGTCGCGGAGCAGGTCAATATAGGCGGGATCCGTATCGCGGACAAAAACAGTCTTTTCGTCCAACTTTATATTACAGCCAGAAAAGCAAAAAACGGCGGCAAAAAGCAGGAGCACAGCGACACCGAGTCTGCCCTTGTGCATCCGCCTCACCTCCGTCCGTGCGCCGAAGCGCAAAATTTCCGATACAGTATACCGAGTTTATTATATTATACTCAACCGTTAATTTCAACAAAAAGCGTTCTGCTTTTGCCATAGTTTGCACAAAAAGGTCAATTTACGGGCGGAGTGTTGAAATAAATCGCCGGCGCGGAAAATTATCTTGATTTTCGGAATGATATCGTGTATAATACTTGCGTTCAGAATACCCGCCGGTGTGATGGAATTGGCAGACGTGCCGGACTCAAAATCCGGTGGTGGCGACACCGTACCGGTTCGACCCCGGTCACCGGCACCAATACCCCGTTCTTTCGGACGGGGTATTTTTCTTTGCGGAACAAACTTTCCGCAGCCGGACTTCGTGGAGACGTTTTTTGCCCTTAAAGTTTCGTCTCGGGAACACCGAACAACACGTGTCGGTATTTTGACCAAATTGCCGCCGTCCCTTTTGTGAAACCTGCTCAAATATATCCGTGTACTTGAAAAGCCTTTTTACATATGGTATAATCTTTTAAAATTATGTGTATTATGTGTAAAATTTTGCACATGAATTCGCACATAAAAACCGTATCGAAAAACCACACAAAAGGAAGGTAGAAATGAGCAAAGGAAAAAACAAGGCGCCGAGCGGAGCTATTAAGCACAACACTTACACCGGCAAAGAGCTGACAGGTTACTTAGTAGGTCTCGCAGGACAGAACATCATCTACAACATCATCGCAGGCGGACTCCAGTACTACTGGCAGTCAATTATTTTTTTGCCGGCGATGGCCATCTCGGTAATATTCTTCGTCGCCCGCGTTTGGGATGCTATCAATGACCCGATGATGGGTTCGATAGTTGACCACACCAGAACAAAGTGGGGTAAGTGCAAGCCCTACCTCATGTTCGTCCCGATCCCGATAGGAATCATTACCATTCTCACATTCTGCAACAAGACATACACCGACTACACATCGACCGGTGCGCATGTACTGATTATCGCCTGGGCGGCAATCTCCTACATTCTCTGGGGTATGTGCTACACCGTCGGCGATATTCCGCTCTGGGGTGTAACCTCGCTTATGACCGACGATGAGAACGACAGAGCAAAGGCTCTTTCGCTCGCCCGTATCGTCGCAAACCTCGGCGCTATCGGCATGCTCATCACTTTCGCAGGAAAGGCTCTCTCCCCCATGTTCCAGGAGAAGAAAGGCCTTGACCTTATTCATGCGGACAAGATGTCCTATATCATAATCGCCGTTATCCTTACGATATTCGCAACTATTCTCTTCCAGTTTTCCGGCTTCTCTGTAAAAGAGAGAGTTCAGCAGTCCGAAAAGAAGTACACCATGAAGGAGAACTTCAAAATCGCGATCTCCAACGATCCGTTCAGAAGGCTCCTCCTCTCGGGCATTCTCAGAAGCCCCATCATGCTTCTCTCGATCGTCGGTCTGTCGCTCGTTATGTACTACTTCTTCGACAACAACCTCGCCAATCTTGTTGTTGACGGCCAGCTTCAGATTATAAAAATCGTTCAGCTTCTGGTTATGGCTATCGGTCTTCTCGGCGGTATGATCATCGGTACTGCCGCCACGCCGAAGATGTCCGCAAAGTTCGGCAAGAAGCAGCTCTATAACTTCTATTCAATCGCCGGTGCAGTTCCCTATGCAATGATCTTTGTCGTCTATAAAATAGCCGGCGGCAACCTTATGCAGAACATGGTTTATGTCGTTTTGATGGCTGTTATGATGTTCGCGGCTTCCTGGGCAATGGGCTCGATAAACATTCTCCAGTCGATAATGATAGCAGACTGCGTTGACTACGAGGAGTACAAGAACGGCGTTCGCACCGACGGCGTGTTCTTCTCCGGCCAGTCCTTCATCACCAAGCTTGCAATGGGCGTTTCCTCGCTCATCTCCGGCTTCATTTATTCGGCTGTTCACTACACCGCCGAATACATCGAGACTCTTAACCTCGACCTGGCGGCAGGAAAGTATCATTTCTACGAGGCAAACGACGGAAAATACGCTATGGCGATGTTCCTGCTTATTTCCATTCCGCCCGCAATCGGTATGCTTCTCTCCGCTATCCCCACTCTCAAGTATTCGCTCACCGATAAGGAGCACACAAGAATACTCAACGAGCTTATCGAAAGACGCGCAAGCAAGAATAACGGAAGCAACGACTGATTGTCTCCGACAAATCAATAAGCACGGCGGTGCAGCTCACTCGGGCTGCACCGTTTTTGATATGCATAAAAAATAACGGAGCAGGCAAAACCTACTCCGTTATTTTCTTTCGGGTTATTCGAGCGCCCCGTCTCCGCCCATGAGCGCCGTCAGCTCTCTTATGCGCTCTATCGGGAACGGCGGGAAGCACAGCGGCTTTAACGCCATGCTCATCAGCTTCATCGGGTTGTCGTCCGCGGCGACGCGGTTTGAGGACAGTGCGCCGCATATGCGGCAGCGGTGGACTATCGCCCACTCGCCGTTTTTTCTCACCCATACCGCTATGGGATCCATGATGCCCCCGCAGTCCGCGGCTCTGTCGCCCGGCTCGATATCGACGTGCAGGCTCGAAAGGCAATTCGGGTAGTGATTTCTGTGCTCGCTGCCCGCGCCCTGCGGCACTACAGTGCGTCCGCACACCCTGCAAACAAAAGCTTCGTTGCAGGCGTGGGTCTTGTAATAACCTTTTTCGTACTGTTTGCGTTTGTTTTCGCGATTCATTTTTCCTCCTGGGGATTGAGCTGCGGGAGGACGGCAGAGTGTGTTTTATTTGCCGACCTCCCGGTCAGCGCACACTCTCCGATGATTTTGTGATAAACTTCAAACAAAATCTCCTTGTGTTTTTATTCAAGAAACGGTCAAATGACCGATATCTCGTCCGTATATTCCGCTCCGCACGGCATTATTGAGGGCAGGGCGAGGGAAAACAGGTCGGCGGCGCGCTCTTCGATTGAAGAGATACGTTTTGCGCGTTCACCGAGCTTTTTTATATCCGCCGCGCGCATAACT
>ENA-OZGO01000069-OZGO01000069.1-human-gut-metagenome-genome-assembly--contig:-NODE-69-length-39261-cov-6.712978_pt1 | contig 39261 bp, 36 predicted proteins | sample MGYA00244658_ERZ653662 | MGnify/ENA primary metagenome ERZ653662 (study PRJEB26926, sample SAMN06165217) | human gut metagenome | biome: ENVO:00009003; feature: ENVO:2100002; material: ENVO:00002003... | reverse complement strand
GCAAGGCAGGCGGCAGCGGAAGCAGAAGCACAGGCGCGGCGACAGGCAGAAGAAGCGGCAAGGCAGGCGGCAGCGGAAGCAGAAGCACAGGCGCGGCGACAGGCAGAAGAAGCAGCAAAGCGTGCAGAGGCAGAAGCAGAGGCTGTCCGTCGGCAGGTTGCAGTAGAAGCTGCGGAGGCAGCACGCCGACAGGCAGAGGAAGCAGTTCACAAGCAGGCGGAGCCGGTGGAAGAAGTGTCGGAAGCAGCAGAGGAAGAGACAGCGGTGGCAGAACCGGTATCGGAACAGACGAAGGACGATAAAAAACGCAAGGTGAATGTATTGCGGGATTCTGTCTGGGGCACGGTATGTTATGCGGCACTGACGATGATCTACATGGAAGTGATCCTTCATTTTGCGGTATATCGGACAATGGACACCAATGTATTTCAGAGCGCGGCCTTTGCGGCAGCGGCCGGATGTATCATCGTGCTGGCAGTATCCTGGCTGCCGGAGAAGGTGAATCATATAGTATGTATGATCCTGCTGATTCTTGGCTGCGGCTGGTTTGATTTTCAGATTATCAGTCATAGCTGGAATGAGAGCTATGCATTATTAAGTATGGATATCGGATATCCGTTACAGGTATTGAAGAATATCATTCCGGCATTGCAAAGTACAGGTGCGGATATGGTATGGATGGTGCTTATGTTTGCACCGGTGATTCTTTTCGGAATCTTTGGAAGGAAGCTGCTTCCGCTGCACAGAGCCGGTTGGATGAACCGGGTATTGATGGGACTGGCCGGTATATTGCTGGCAGTTGTGGGATTTCTCTGTATAGAGGCACATGGTGCCGGAGAAGGAACACCGTATGAGACGGTTCGCCGGTTTGATGCCAATGTGGATCAGGAGCAGGCAGTAGAGCAGATGGGAATTACCGGGACCGTTCTGCTGGAAGGCATGGAAGCATTCCGGTAATGAGATAGCAGAAACAGAAAGTACATATCAGGAGATCAGAATGGTGGAGCCTGATATGGAAAAACAGAATTTAAAAACGTAAGTGCTGATTTTGAGAGCTTGTGGGAATTGGAATAGGCGAATCCAATACTGCGGCTCTCAATTGGTTCAGCCATGGGAATTTCGATCAGAGTGCTTTCCTTCAGTTCCTGTTCGACAAATTCGCGGATGACACAGGCTGCACCGATGCCAATCTTGGCAAATTCGATCAGCAGGTCCATGGAGCTGACCTCCAGAATCTGATTGGTTTTGATCTGATTCCGGTAGAAATAGTCATTGATGTACTGGCGGGTGATATTCTCCTCGTCAAGCAGCATCAGGGTAGCAGAAAGAAACAGATCGGAATCTGTATGCTCCCGGATGGAGAGGTTATCCAGATAAGACTGGGTAGCGACAAAGGTATCCTGGATCTTCTTCAGGGGCAGAAAGGTAAGTGTACCATGATGCTTCGGGGCACCGATCAGGCCAATATCGATCTGACCGCTTTCCAGTAATTCTACCGTATGTAAGGTAGACTGGCATTCGATCGTAATGCGGATATGCGGATGCTGCCGGATGAAGTTCTGCAGATACGGAAGGAGAATATATTTACACAGGGTCGTGCTGACGCCGATCCGCAGCTGCCCAATCCCAAGCTCTGTACGGTGGCGGAGTTCTTCTTCACCGGCCTCGATAGCAGCGAAGGCTTCCCGGATCCGTTCATACAGGATCTCACCGTCTGCAGTCAGGGAAACACCGCGGGAGGTTCTGGAAAACAGGGTACAACCCAGATTTTCTTCCAGACGGGACAGGGATTTACTGATAGCTGGCTGGCTGATAAAGAGAGCATCTGCAGCCTTTGAGATATTTTTATATTTTGCCACCATATAAAAGGCTTTATAGTAATTCAGATTCTGATTCATAGGGTGCTCCTTTCTATATTAAACGTCTGTTTACAAACAGGATATAACTTAAAGTTATATTAAATATTATTATTATGTATTTCAATTATAACAAAAGCTATGGTACGATAGCAATAGTCATTAGATGAAAATAAGGAGGATGATAACAATGGGTATGACTATGACGCAGAAAATATTAGCTGCACATGCCGGTCTTGATAAGGTAGAAGCCGGTCAGTTAATAGAAGCAAAGTTAGACATGGTACTTGGAAATGATGTTACCACTCCGGTAGCAATTCATGAGATGGAAAAGTTCAATAATCAGGAAGTATTCGATAAAGATAAGATTGCAATGGTTCTGGATCACTTTACTCCGAATAAGGACATCAAGAGTGCCGAACACTGCAAATGTGTAAGACAGTATGCAGCAGAGCATAATATTACCAATTTCTTTGATGTCGGTGAAGTAGGAATCGAGCATGCACTGCTTCCGGAAAAAGGTCTGGTGGTTGCAGGAAATGCAGTGATCGGAGCTGACTCCCATACCTGCACTTATGGTGCATTGGGCGCATTCTCTACCGGTGTCGGAAGTACCGATATGGCTGCGGGTATGGCAACCGGTAAGGCATGGTTTAAGGTACCATCTGCAATTAAATTCGTATTGACCGGTAAGCCGGCAGAATGGATCAGCGGTAAGGATATTATCCTTCATATCATTGGTATGATCGGTGTAGACGGTGCACTTTACAAGTCTATGGAGTTTGTTGGCGACGGTATTCGGTACCTGTCCATGGATGATCGTTTTACTATGGCAAACATGGCGATCGAAGCCGGTGGTAAGAACGGTATCTTCCCTGTGGATGATGAGACCATTGCATATATGAAGGAGCATTCTACAAAGGAATATACGGTATATGAGGCAGATGAAGATGCAGAATATGATGAAACATATACGATCGATCTGTCACAGTTAAAGCCGACCGTTGCATTCCCGCATCTGCCGGAGAATACAAGAACCATCGATGAGGTTGGTGATGTAAAGATCGATCAGGTTGTGATCGGTTCCTGCACAAACGGTCATATTTCAGATCTCCGGATCGCAGCAGAGATCATGAAGGGACGTAAGGTAGCAAAGGGACTTCGTGTTATCATCATTCCGGCTACACAGGCAATCTACCTTCAGGCAATGGAAGAAGGCTTATTAAAGACCTTTATTGAGTCGGGAGCGATTGTCAGCACACCGACCTGTGGACCGTGTCTGGGCGGACATATGGGTATTCTGGCTGCCGGAGAACGCGCAGTCGCTACTACCAATCGTAACTTTGTAGGTCGTATGGGTCATGTAGAATCTGAGGTATATCTGGCATCCCCTGCAGTTGCAGCGGCATCCGCTATTACCGGTAAGATCTCAGGACCGGCAGAAGTAATGAAATAATCAGGGAGGAATACAGAATATGAAAGCACATGGAATTGTACATAAATATGGAGACAATGTAGATACGGATGTTATTATTCCGGCAAGATATCTGAATTCTTCTGATCCGGCAGAGCTGGCTAAGAACTGCATGGAGGATATTGATCCGGACTTCGTAAAACGGGTAAAGCCGGGTGATATCATGGTGGCACAGAAGAACTTCGGATGTGGTTCTTCCAGAGAGCATGCACCGATCGCAATTAAGGCTTCCGGCATCAGCTGTGTGATCGCAGAGACTTTTGCAAGAATTTTCTATCGAAATGCGATCAATATCGGACTTCCGATCATTGAGTGTAAGGAAGCGGCAGAGGAAATCGAAGCAGGTGATGAAGTAGAAATCGATTTTGACAGCGGTATGATCTATGATCGTACAAAGGGAACCGAGTATAAGGGTCAGGCTTTCCCACCATTTATGCAGGAAATCATCAAGGCAGAGGGCCTTGTAAATTATATTAACAGTCATAAATAAGCAGACTACTCATAGGCTTTCACAGAAGGTGCAGGAAGATTTCCTGTGCTTTTTGTGGAGGCCTTTGTGTGTATAAAAGTATATGGAGAGAACAGATGACAACGGTATATTTTGTCCGCCATGCACAGACGGATTACTCAAATCCCATAGATAAGGACCGCCCTTTGACAGCAGAGGGAATGCAGGACCGGTATCTGGCAAGGGATTATATGGTAAAGCAGGGGGTGATCGGTCAGTTGACCCATGTATATGCCAGCAATTTCAGGCGGGCTGCAGATACAGTCCGGCCAATCGCAGAGGCAGCCGGTCTTCCGGTCGAGGAGAAGGAAGAATTTCGGGAGTGGACACTGCTCGCAAAGGGAGAGGAGTACTACTCGATCAGTCAAAGGGCCTGGGAGGATTTCGCATACCGGTATGAGACCTGTGAGACCCTGCAGGAGGTACAGACAAGGAATCTCCGGAAGCTCCGGGAACTGGTGGAAGAGCATCCGGATGAAACCATTGTGATTGGAACTCATGGGACAGCACTGAGTACGATCATTCACTATTATAAACCGGATTACGGATATGAAGAGTTTCTCCGGATCATGGAGTTTAAGCCATGGATTGTCCGGTTTCAGTACAACGGGGAGCATCTTATAAACATGAAAGAATGTTTCCGGAATGATTTAAACATTGAAAAATCGACATAAATGATTTATGATATAGGATAAAGTTTTTATACCCGCTATAAGGAACAGGAAGGAAGTTGAGACATGAACGTAAATATAGCAGTTATTAAGGGCGACGGTATCGGACCGGAAGTCGTCTCGCAGGCTATGAAAGTGCTGGATACAGTTGGTGAAAAGTATGGACATACATTTAACTATCAGCAGATTCTGATGGGTGGATGTTCCATTGATACTTATGGAGTGCCGCTTACAGATGAGGCAATCGAGATAGCAAAAGCTTCAGATGCGGTTTTATTAGGCTCCATTGGAGGAAATACAACTACCTCGCCATGGTATAAGCTTCCTCCGCATTTGAGACCGGAGGCCGGTCTGCTGAAGATCCGTAAGGCATTGAATCTGTTTGCAAATCTTCGACCGGCAGTGTTATATCCGGAGTTAAAGGGCGCATGCCCTCTGAAGGAAGAAATCTCGGACAAGGGATTTGATATGATGATCATGCGTGAACTGACGGGTGGATTATACTTCGGAGAACGCAAGACTGTAGAAGAGAACGGTGTCCTGAAAGCATATGATGAGCTGACCTATGATGAGAACGAGATCAGACGAATTGCAATTAAGGGCTTTGATATTGCCATGAAGCGCCGGAAGAAGGTAACCAGCGTGGATAAGGCGAACGTACTGGATTCATCCAGATTATGGAGAAAGGTCGTCGAGGAAGTCGCAAAGGATTATCCGGAAGTTACATTAGAGCATATGCTGGTTGACAACTGCGCAATGCAGCTGGTTAAGGATCCGGCACAGTTTGATGTGATCCTGACTGAGAATATGTTTGGTGATATTTTATCGGATGAGGCTTCTATGGTAACCGGATCTATCGGAATGTTAGCTTCGGCCAGCTTAAACGAGACCAAGTTCGGTATGTATGAACCAAGCGGCGGCTCAGCACCGGATATCGCAGGACAGAATAAGGCGAATCCGATTGCAACGATCCTGTCAGCAGCTATGATGCTTCGTTTCTCCTTTGACATGGATAAAGAAGCGGACAGCATTGAAGCGGCTATCAAGAAGGTATTACAGGAGAATTACCGTACCTGTGATATTATGGATGATGGTATGACATTGGTAAGCTGTTCAGAAATGGGCGACCTGATCTGCCGGCGATTATAACAGAGTATAGAAAGATAGCAGTATGTAGCGGATGTCCGCGGATATCCGGGCTGGAGTCTATAAAGGAGAATAGAAATGAAAAGTGATGCAGTAAAGACAGGCATGCAGCAGGCACCACATCGGTCCCTGTTCAACGCACTGGGTATGACAAAAGAAGAAATGGAACGTCCATTGGTTGGTATCGTATGTTCCTACAACGAGATCGTACCGGGACATATGAATCTGGATAAAATCGCACAGGCAGTGAAGCTTGGTGTTGCAATGGCAGGCGGAACACCGATCATGTTCCCGGCAATTGCGGTCTGCGATGGTATTGCAATGGGACATATCGGTATGAAGTATTCTCTGGTTACCAGAGATCTGATCGCAGATTCTACGGAATGTATGGCACTGGCACATCAGTTTGATGCCCTGGTTATGATTCCAAACTGTGATAAGAACGTACCGGGACTTTTAATGGCAGCCGCCAGAATCAATGTCCCGACCGTATTTGTCAGTGGCGGCCCGATGTTGGCCGGTCATGTACACGGACAGAAGAGAAGTCTTTCTTCGATGTTTGAGGCAGTCGGATCTTATGCAGCCGGTACAATGACAGAAGAAGATGTAGAAGAGTTTGAGAATAAAGTATGCCCGACCTGTGGTTCCTGTTCAGGTATGTATACAGCCAATTCCATGAACTGTCTGACAGAGGTTCTCGGTATGGGACTTCGCGGAAACGGAACGATCCCGGCTGTATATTCAGAGAGAATCAAGCTTGCAAAGCATGCAGGTATGGCAGTTATGGATATGTACCGCAAGAACATCCGCCCAAGAGATATTATGACAAAGGATGCAATCTTAAATGCACTGACGATCGATATGGCACTGGGATGCTCTACAAACAGTATGCTGCATCTGCCGGCAATCGCACATGAGATCGGATTTGACTTTGATATTTCCTTTGCAAATGAGATCAGTGCAAAGACACCGAACCTGTGTCATCTGGCACCTGCCGGACCTACCTATATGGAGGATTTGAACGAGGCCGGTGGTGTATATGCGGTTATGAATGAGATCAATAAGCTGGGTCTGCTTCATACAGACTGTATGACAGTAACCGGTAAGACAGTCGGAGAAAATATCGCAGGCTGTGTAAACCGGAATCCGGAGGTTATCAGACCGGTTGACCGGCCATATAGTAAAACAGGCGGTCTGGCAGTATTAAAGGGTAATCTGGCACCGGATGGCAGCGTTGTAAAGCGTTCTGCAGTTGTTCCGGAAATGATGAAGCATTCCGGCCCGGCCAGAGTCTTTGAATGCGAAGAGGATGCAATTGCTGCGATCAAAGGTGGTAAGATCGTAGAAGGTGATGTAGTCGTTATCCGTTATGAGGGACCTAAAGGTGGCCCGGGTATGCGTGAGATGTTGAATCCGACATCTGCGATTGCCGGTATGGGTCTTGGTTCATCGGTTGCACTGATCACAGACGGACGGTTCTCAGGGGCCAGCCGTGGAGCTTCCATCGGTCATGTATCACCGGAAGCAGCTGTTTGTGGTCCGATCGCATTGGTACAGGAAGGAGATATCATTGATATCGATATCGATAACCTGTCATTGAATGTGAGAGTATCCGATGAAGAGATGGCAAAGCGTAAAGAGCAGTGGCAGCCGAGAGAACCGAAGGTAACCACCGGTTATCTGGCAAGATATGCAGCGATGGTAACATCCGGTAATCGGGGTGCAATCTTGGAAATTCCGGGGAAGAAGTAAGGAGAGGAAGAGAATGAAGCAATTAACAGGTTCTGAAATCGTAATTGAATGTTTGAAGGAACAGGGCGTTGATACCGTATTCGGATATCCGGGCGGCTGTATCCTGAATATTTATGACGAATTATATAAGCATCAGGGAGAGATCAAGCATGTTTTGACATCCCATGAGCAGGGCGCAGCCCATGCAGCAGACGGGTATGCCAGAGCAACCGGTAAGGTAGGTGTCTGTATGGCAACCAGCGGACCGGGAGCAACCAATCTGGTGACCGGTATTGCAACCGCATATATGGATTCTGTACCAATGGTTGCGATCACTGCCAATGTAGGTGTTACCTTACTGGGTAAGGACAGCTTCCAGGAGGTCGATATTGCAGGCGTGGTTATGCCAATCACAAAGTACAGCTTTATTGTAAAGAATGTGCATGAACTGGCAGACACGATCCGCCGGGCATTTAAGATCGCAAAGAGCGGAAGACCGGGTCCTGTTTTAGTTGATATTACCAAGGATGTAACTGCCAATCTGGCAGATTATGAGCCGAAGAAGCCGGTAGAAATCGAGCGGGTAACGGATACGATTGATGAGTCGGCTGTAAAGCGGGCAGTTGATATGATCAACCGTTCCAAGAAGCCGTTTATTATGGCAGGCGGCGGTGTGGTGATCGCTGATGCAGAGCAGGAATTAAGAGCTTTTGCTGATAAGATTGATGCAGCTGTTTGCGATACCCTGATGGGTAAGGGTGCAATCGAAGGCACTGCAGACCGTTATACCGGTATGATCGGTATGCACGGTACCAAGGCATCGAACTTCGGATTATCAGATGCAGACCTTTTGGTTGTTGTTGGTGCCAGATTCTCGGATCGTGTAATCGGTAATGCAAGTAAGTTCGCAGAGAATGCCAAGATTATCCATATTGATGTAGATCAGGCAGAAATCAATAAGAATATTGAAGTAGATGAAGCAATTATCGGCGATGCAAAGGTAATCCTGCAGCAGCTGATCGATCAGGTGGATGCATCCGAGAAGCCGGAATGGATGGATGAGATCCGTGACCTGAAGGAGAAATATCCGATGACCTATGATAAGGGCGTCCTGACCGGACCGGAGATCATGGAAAAGCTTTATGAGCTGACGGATGGTGAGGCAACGGTTGTTACAGAGGTAGGACAGCATCAGATGTGGGCAGCACAGTATTATAAATACAAGAGACCGCATCAGCTCCTGACATCCGGTGGCCTTGGGACCATGGGTTATGGTCTGGGTGCATCGCTAGGTGCGAAGCTTGCAAGACCGGATGAAACGGTTGTCAATATTGCGGGTGACGGATGTTTCCGTATGAATATGAATGAGATTGCAACTGCAGCCAGATATAACATTCCGATCATTGAAATCGTGATCAATAATCATGTGCTTGGAATGGTTCGTCAGTGGCAGACATTGTTCTATGACAAGCGGTATTCGAATACAATCTTAAATGATAATGTAGACTTTGCAAAGCTTGCAGAGGCTATGGGAGCGATCGGTTGTCGTGTAACAACCATTGATGAATTTGAAGAAGCCTTTAAGAAGGCACAGCAGGCAGGCAGACCGGTAGTGATCGACTGTATCATTAATGAAGATGATAAGGTATGGCCGATGGTAGCACCGGGTAAGCCGATTGAGACCTGTTTCTCAGAGGAAGATCTGGAAAAATAATATTCAGAAAATAATTTAAGGCACTATGATCTCGGAACGGCTGCGAGGTGGCTGTTCCGGGATTGGATGATAGCGAATAAGTCGAGGAGGATTTATAAAATGGCAAGAGTGTATAATTTTTCAGCAGGACCATCTGTATTACCGGAGGTTGTGTTAAAAGCAGCAGCAGAAGAGATGCTGGATTACAATGGAACCGGCATGAGTGTAATGGAGATGAGTCATCGATCCAAGGCATTTGAAGAGATTATAGAGACTGCAGAGCAGGATTTGAGAGATCTGATGAAGATCCCGGATAACTACAAGGTATTATTCCTGCAGGGTGGTGCATCTCAGCAGTTTGCAGCGATTCCAATGAACCTGATGAAGAATAAGGTCGCTGATTATATTGTGACCGGACAGTGGGCAAAGAAGGCAGCAGAAGAGGCTAAAAAGTATGGTAAGGTAAATATCATTGCATCCTCTGCAGATAAGACCTTCAGCTACATTCCGGATTGCTCGGATTTACCGATCGATGATGATGCTGATTATGTATACATCTGCCATAACAATACAATTTATGGAACCACTTATAAGACCTTACCAAACACAAAGGGTAAGATTCTGGTAGCAGATATGTCATCTGACATCCTGTCACAGCCGGTAAATGTATCAGACTACGGTCTCATTTACTTCGGTGTACAGAAGAACGTAGGACCGGCCGGTGTTGTAGTTGCAATTATCCGGGAAGACCTGATCCGCGATGATGTTTTGGAAGGAACACCAACCATGTTAAAGTATAAGACACAGGCAGATGCCAAGTCCCTGTACAACACACCTCCATGCTACGGTATTTATATCTGTGGCAAGGTATTCAAGTGGGTTAAGGAAATGGGTGGTCTGGAAGCTATGAAGATCCATAACGAGAAGAAGGCAGCTATCCTGTATGATTTCCTGGACAACAGCAAGATGTTCAAGGGCACTGTTGAGAAGAAGGATCGTTCTCTCATGAATGTACCGTTTGTAACCGGTGACGAAGAGCTGGATGCAAAGTTTGTAAAGGAAGCAACCGCAGCCGGATTTGTAAATATCAAGGGACATCGTACCGTAGGCGGTATGCGTGCCAGCATTTACAATGCTATGCCAATCGAAGGTGTAGAGAAGCTGGTTGAGTTTATGAAGAAGTTCGAGGAGGAGAATCAGTAATGGCTAAGGTTAAATGCTTGAATCCGATCGCAGCATGCGGTATGGATCTGTTACCGGAAGGATATAATGTAGTAGAGGATCTGGCAGATGCAGATGTAGTATTGGTAAGAAGTGCAGCAATGCATGATCTGGAACTGCCTGCAGGCTTAAAGGCAATCGCAAGAGCGGGTGCCGGAGTTAATAATATTCCGCTGGATAAATGTGCAGAGCAGGGTATTGTTGTATTCAATACACCGGGTGCAAATGCAAACGGTGTAAAGGAGATCGTAATTGCAGGCCTGCTTCTGGCTTCCAGAGATCTGGTTGGCGGATATAACTGGGTAAAGGCAAATGCTGCAGATGAAGGCATTGCAAAGGCAGTTGAGAAGAATAAGTCCAAGTTCGCAGGCTGTGAGATCGAAGGAAAGAAGTTAGGTGTGATCGGTCTGGGTGCGATTGGTGCAAAGGTTGCCAATGTAGCAGTCAGCTTAGGAATGGAAGTATATGGATATGATCCATATGTATCAGTGGATGCAGCATGGAATCTGTCCCGTCAGGTAAAGCATATTTCAAATGTAGAAGATATTTATAAAGAGTGTGATTACATTACCATCCATGTACCGGCTTTAGACAGTACCAAGGGCATGCTGAATGCAGCTGCATTCGGCATGATGAAGGATGGCGTTAAGATCCTGAACTTTGCAAGAGATGTTCTGGTTAATGATGAGGATATCAAGGCTGCACTGGCATCCGGCAAGGTAAGCAAGTATGTAACGGACTTCCCGAATCCGGCAGTTGCGGGTGTCGAGAATGTCATTACATTACCACATCTGGGAGCTTCTACGGAAGAGTCTGAAGATAACTGCGCAGTTATGGCAGTTAAGCAGGTGGTTGATTATATCGAAAACGGTAATATCAAGAATTCCGTAAACTACCCTGCATGTGATATGGGCGTATGTACAAATACAGCAAGAGTTGTGATCAATCATAAGAATATCCCGGATATGCTGACCAGATTTACCGGTGTATTCTCATCAAAAGGAATCAACATTTCCGATATGATCAGCAAGTCTAAGGGTGACTGGGCATATTCCATGTTAGATGTATCAGCCGAAATTACAGATGCCATTGTTGCGGAACTGAATGCAATCGAAGGTGTTGTAAAAGTACGTGTCATCAAATAACATGTAAGATACAGGGTGCGAAAGCACACAACATATGAATATTACTAATAGGAGAGAAACAATGAGTGAGAAGTTACGTGTAGGTATCCTTGGTGGTACCGGTATGGTAGGACAGAGATTTATTTCATTATTAGAGAATCATCCGTGGTTTGAGGTGGTTACCATTGCTGCAAGCCCACGAAGTGCCGGAAAGACCTATGAAGAAGCTGTCGGTGACCGTTGGAAGATGGATACACCGATGCCGGAGGCAGTTAAGAATATCATTGTTCATAATGTAAACGAAGTAGAGGAAGTTGCATCTACCGTTGATTTTGTATTCAGTGCGGTTGATATGTCAAAGGATGAGATCAAGGCGATCGAGGAAGCTTATGCAAAGACAGAGACACCGGTTGTTTCCAATAACAGCGCACATCGCTGGACACCGGATGTTCCGATGATGGTACCGGAGATCAATCCACAGCATGCAGAGGTAATTGAATATCAGAAGAAACGTCTGGGAACTAAGCGCGGCTTCGTTGCTGTAAAACCGAACTGCTCCATTCAGAGCTATGCACCGGTATTAACAGCATGGATGGAATTTGAGCCACAGGAAGTGGTGGTTACTACTTATCAGGCAATCTCAGGTGCCGGTAAGACCTTTAAGGACTGGCCGGAGATGGTAGGTAATATCATTCCATATATCGGAGGAGAAGAAGAGAAGTCCGAGCAGGAGCCGCTTCGTCTCTGGGGTGATATCGTAGACGGTAAGATTGAAAAATGCACCAATGGCCCTAAGATCACCAGTCAGTGTATCCGTGTACCGGTATTAAACGGACATACAGCAGCTGTATTTGTAAACTTTAAGAAGCAGCCGACCAAGGAAGAACTGATCGACCGTCTGGTAAACTTCAGTGGTGAACCACAGGCACTGGGACTTCCAAGTGCTCCGAAGCAGTTCATCCAGTATCTGGAGGAGGATAACCGCCCACAGGTAAGTTTGGATGTAGATTATGAGCATGGTATGGGTGTTTCTGTTGGACGTCTTCGTGAGGACAGCATCTTTGACTGGAAGTTCGTTGGACTTTCACATAATACAGTTCGTGGCGCAGCCGGTGGTGCAGTGCTTTGTGCTGAATTATTAAAGGCAAAGGGATATATTACAAAGAAGTAATCTATCATACAGGACAGAAATAAAACAGGCGGGAGAGGATCAGAGATATCCTCTCCTGTTTTGACTATTTACGCAATTCCTTGCATTAATATGCATAGTATGGGGATTTTCTATTTCTATTTCTGATAAAATGTGTTAAAATAGTTGCGGTAACTTTGTAAGATAAGTAATTAATGCAAATGAGAGATAACGAGGAGAAGCTATGGATAATAATCAGAATAATGCCGGTAATCCATTTCACCTGGATGAAAGCAGTATAGGCGAGAGCAAGCCCACGGAATCCGATTTAGGATATGATGCGAAGACCTTCGGAACTGCAGGAAGTAATCAGACCGGAACGTACAATGCAGATCCGTACAATAACCAGACCGGAACGTACAATGCAGATCCGTACAGCAATCAGACCGGAACCTATGATGCCGGGGCATACAATTATAATATGAATCAGAATGCACAGAATACGGTCGCAGAAGGAACAGCATCTCTTCAGGCCGCACAGGATGATGCATGTGCGAAAAAGGCAAAGACCAGTTTGATCCTTGGTATCATTCTGAATGTTTTAAACCTTGGTATGATGTGCAGTACTCTGTTTGGAGGAGGCTTTTTATACGGAGGAATATTTATAATACTGGCGATTGCGGGAATCCAGAACGCAAATCTCGGCAGGAAATCATCCAAACGGGGAATGGCAACCGCGGGATTGGTTCTGAATATTATTGCAGTGGTAGTTTCAGCGTTGTTCCTGATTCTGGGATTCGTGCTGAAATTCATGGATTAATATCCGCAGACAGGATAAAGGTTATAGGTATTGATGATAAAATATGAGAGACAGATAAAGGAGGACTTTTCATGGTAACACTATTTGACGGAGGCGCTTACCTGATCAATGGTACTGAGCTGGTTCAGGATGGACAGGCAGTAGCAGGCTATGAGGCATCGACAGGTAATAAGCTTTCAAAGGAAGAGGCAGCGAAGAATACGATGGCATATCAGATTCTTCAGGCACATAATACATCCGGAAATGATAAAAAGCTTCAGATTAAGTTTGATAAGCTGACTTCCCATGATATTACATTCGTAGGAATCATTCAGACAGCCAGAGCATCCGGACTTGAGAAATTCCCAATCCCATACGTACTGACGAACTGCCACAATTCCTTATGTGCGGTTGGCGGTACGATTAATGAGGATGACCACATGTTTGGTCTGTCCTGCGCAAAGCGTTATGGTGGAATGTATGTACCACCTCATCAGGCAGTTATCCATCAGTTTGCCAGAGAAATGCTGGCAGCCGGCGGACAGATGATCCTGGGCTCTGACAGTCATACCCGTTATGGTGCATTAGGTACTATGGCAATCGGCGAAGGTGGCGGTGAACTGGTAAAACAGCTGCTTTCCAAGACCTATGATGTAGATATGCCGGGCGTTGTTGCCGTTTATCTGACAGGAAAGCCACAGAAAGGTGTTGGCCCGCAGGATGTGGCTCTGGCAATTATCGGAGCTACCTTTGGATGCGGTTATGTTAAGAATAAGGTTATGGAGTTCGTAGGACCCGGTGTTGAGAACTTAAGTGCAGATTACCGGATCGGTATTGATGTTATGACTACAGAGACAACCTGTCTGTCATCCATCTGGAAGACCGATGACCGGATTAAGGAATTCTATGATATCCATGGAAGAAGCGGAGATTATAAGGAGTTAAATCCTGGTGCGGTTGCTTACTATGATGGTGTTGTATATGTTGATCTATCAGAAGTGAAGCCAATGATCGCAATGCCGTTCCATCCAAGCAATGTATATACGATTGAAGAGCTGAATGCAAATCTGATGGATATTCTGGATGATTGCGAGAAGCGTGCAAAGGTTAGTCTGGATGGTAAGGTTGATTTCACCTTAAAGGATAAGGTAAGAGATGGCAGACTTTATGTTGAACAGGGAATTATCGCAGGCTGTGCAGGCGGCGGATTTGAGAACATCTGTGAAGCAGCAGATATTCTGAAGGGATCTTACATCGGAGCAGATGAGTTTACATTAAGTGTATATCCGGCAAGTACACCAATCTATATGGAGCTTGCAAAGAATGGAGTACTGGCTGATCTGATCGAGACCGGTTCCATTGTAAAGACTGCATTCTGTGGTCCATGTTTTGGTGCAGGTGATACTCCGGCAAATAATGCATTCAGTATCCGTCATTCAACCAGAAACTTCCCGAACCGTGAAGGTTCTAAGATCCAGAACGGACAGATTTCATCCGTTGCACTGATGGATGCCCGTTCCATTGCAGCAACTGCAGCCAATAAAGGTTATCTGACCGCTGCTACGGATGTGGATGTGAACTTTACAAAGAGAAAGTATTATTTTGATAAAGCGATTTATGAGAACCGTGTATATAATGGCGTTGGAAAGCCGGATCCGTCAGTTGAGATCAAGTTCGGTCCGAATATTAAGGACTGGCCAGCCATGTCTCCATTGCCGGAGAATCTGATCCTGAAGGTAGTATCCGAGATTCATGATCCGGTTACAACCACAGATGAACTGATTCCTTCCGGAGAGACTTCTTCATACCGTTCAAATCCGCTTGGACTGGCTGAGTTTACGTTGTCCAGAAAGGATCCTGCATATGTTGGACGTGCCAAGGAGATTCAGAAGGCACAGAAGGCCATTGAGGCAGATAGCTGTCCATGTGAAGCAGTATCCGAGCTGACTCCAATCATGGATAAGATTAAGGAGACCTACAAGATCAGCAGAAAGACTGTTGGTGTCGGAAGTACGATCTTTGCAGTAAAGCCGGGTGACGGTTCTGCCAGAGAGCAGGCTGCATCCTGCCAGAAGGTATTAGGTGGCTGGGCGAATATTGCAAATGAATATGCAACCAAGCGTTATCGTTCCAACCTGATCAACTGGGGTATGCTTCCATTCCTGATTCAGGATAAGGATACAGAGCTTCCGTTTGCAAACGATGATTATATCTTCATCCCCGGTATTGCTGAGGCAGTTAAAAATAAGACCGATGAGATCAAGGCATATGTGGTAAACAAGGATATGAAAGAGTTTACACTGACCCTTGGACAGCTGACAGATAATGAGAGAGAGATTATCTTAAAGGGATGTCTGATCAACTATAACCGTGGAAATTAAGGTTATACATTTGTTATTATGACAGTGAGAAAAATATAGAAAACCCATCATTTCAGCAACCGGGAGATATCTAAGAGTCCCCAGCCCTGCTGAAAATGAGGAAGATTAAGCCGCCTTGCACAGTCGTGCAGGCGGTTTTTTACGTCCCGGTTACTGAGGGAAGGCTCTTGTTCAAGCAAAAGTGCAATGGCACCGCTGACTAAAGAGGTAGACATGGAAGTTCCGGTTTTGGCGGTGTAACCGAGTCTCTGGTTATTGCAGCTGATGATCTGGCTGCCGGGAGCGACAAGCTCCGGTTTGACAGTGCTACAGCCGGTTGGCCCCCGGCCGGAATACTGCCGATGGATATTGGAACGTAGGGCAGGAATATTGTCATCCGAGGCACCGACGGTAATCACCCGGCAGCTGGAGCCGGGGGCACTGATAGAACCGGGAGCCGGTCCGTTGTTTCCTGCAGAGGTACACACGATCAGGCCGTCAGTCCAGAGCTGTTCCACTTCCTGGATCAGGAGATCGGAATGAGAATGGCCGGAAGATAAAGTGGTACCGATGGAGATATTGACGATTCGGATGTGATAGGCAGACTGATAGTGATGAATCCAGCGCAGGGCACGGATAAAGGTGCTGAGCGGAGCATTTCCATACTGGTCCAATACCTTCAGAACGACCAGATTACAGGCCGGAGCAATTCCGAGATATTCAGAACCGATAGGATGAGAAGATGCGATTTTTCCGCAGATATGGGTTCCGTGTCCGGCATCATCATAGGGCAGTGAACGTGCATGGACAAAGTCTTCAAAATGCAGAATCCGGGATGGAGCAGAAGCATCCGGCAGAGACAGAAAATCAGCCCGTGGCTGAATACCGGAATCCAGAACAGCAACTGTCACACCACGGCCATAGATATGACGGTGGTGTGCATAGTCTGCTTTTATAATGTGATTGGAAGATAGTAGTTGTTCAGAAGTAATACCGGCAGCCATGTGTCACCATACCGAAGAACCCTTTTCTATATGGTATGCGGCAGGGACTTTTTAGGCTACTGGTTAACGATCCCATTTATCGCAAAGAGAGTTGATCTGATCGGTAAATTTGATCAGATCCTTGTTGGTACCGCCTTCATTATGGCGGATTACAGCAATCAGGCGCTGACCGGCAGCAACGAGACGCAGATAAATATTGGTAGCCCGGATAGATTTCTCTTTTACGGTGGTCTGCTGCTTGTGGATATGATTACCGTCACTCAGCCATGTGCCTGTCAAAAGATCAAAGGAAGCACCGGTATATGGTGCCTCTGCATCATAACCATGCTCGTCACGTAGGCAGGCTGTAAAAGAATCACAGACATTGTCCTCGCCATGAACAATAAACACCTTTTTCGGCTTAGGGGACATTGCCTCCAACCATTTGATCAGGTGATCCTTATCGGCGTGACCGCTGATGCCATCCAGTTTCTCAATGTGAGCAGTAACCTCGATCGTTTCACCAAACAGTGTCACTGCCTTTGCACCTTCCAGTAAGGCACGGCCAAGTGTACCGTTTGCCTGATAGCCAACGAAAAGGATCGTACATTCCGGACGCCACAGGTTATGTTTTAAATGATGACGGATACGGCCTGCTTCGCACATTCCGGAAGCGGAGAGGATAACCTTTGGATTTGGATTGAAATTAATCGCTTTCGACTCATCACTGGTAACGGAGGTCTTCAGACCCGGGAAGGCGATCGGATTAATTCCCTGACGGACCAGTGCCATGGCCTCTTCATCAAAACAACTCTCTACATTACGGTTAAATACACTCGTAGCCTCCACAGCTAACGGACTATCTACAAATACTTCAAAATCCGGATATTCCGGAAGCAGGTTCTGTGTCTTGATCTCACGGATGAAATATAATAATTCCTGGGTTCTTCCGACTGCAAAGGATGGAATGACTACGTTGCCACCGCGTTTAAAAGTATCCCGGATAATGCGGGTAAGAGATGCCACATAATCGGGAGTGGCAGTATGATTCCGGTCACCGTAGGTGGATTCCATAATGACATAGTCGGCATCGGAAAGATATTGCGGATCCCGGATTAACGGCTGGTTAATATTGCCGACATCTCCCGAAAAGGCCAGTTTTACAGTCTGGTCGTCCTCGGTAGCCCACAGTTCAATGCTGGCAGAGCCTAACAGATGGCCGACATCGGAAAAACGCACCTGAATTCCGTCACAGATGGTAATAGTAGTATCATAGTCTAAAGAATGAAAATGAGAAATGACATTTTCTGCATCTTGGATAGTATAGAGAGGAATCACTTCAGGAAGACCGGAACGTCTGGCTTTTCGATTCTTCCATTCTGCTTCCATCTCTTGGATGTGAGCACTATCACGTAACATGATCTGGCATAGATCCGTGGTTGCTTTGGTTGCAAAAATGGTACCACGGAATCCGTGTGAGTAAAGGAATGGCAGATAACCGCTGTGATCAATATGTGCATGTGTTAGAAATACATAATCCAGATCAGCAGCGGCGCAGGGAAGCTCTTCATTCTCATAGATGTCAGCTCCTTGTTCCAGTCCGCAGTCAATAGTCAATCGTTTTCCTGCAATTTCCAGATAGTGACAACTGCCGGTAACCTCGTGATCAGCCCCAATAAAAGTTAGTTTCATAAGCAGGTACCCCCATAAATTGATATTATTATTATAATATAGTTTATGGGGGTTTTCAATGTGCAGATGTAAGGAGACCGGTGGAGAAACAGGTGCTTACAGGAACTTATCCAGTTCTGCTTCCACCTGCTTCCGCTTCCTGATCTTTGGATGATTGAGAATAGTGCCTCTGGTAATCACCATTTCCGGGTATCTCAGAGCACGCAGATCCTCCAGTGGATTTCCTGAGATGACGAGCATATCGGCGGATTTTCCTTTTTCTATAGAACCCGTAATATGACCGATTCCGGCAAGCTCGGCACTTCGCCTGGTCGCAGTATAGATAGCAAAGGCATTGGAAACACCGACATACTTGTGGAAGTAGTAGAGTTCACGCCAGAAGTCATACTGCGTGATCCACGGACAGCCGACATCATTACCCAGAACAACCGGGATATCATGTTCCAGAGCTGCCTTTGCACAGGCAATGATTCCCTCGAATACAACATTGCCATTGTACTGTTCTACCTCTGTCGCATTGGTGACAGAACGGTCAAATAAAGCATACGGCAGAGCCGGTGAGATCGTGGTGCAGAGGAAAGCACCACGTTCCTTGAAGAGCTTGATCAGATCGACTTTTTCTTCCTCTGATTTTGCAAGCTGGCTGAGAGCATCATCCGCCGTCTCGGCAGCAATGGCAACCGAGCTTGCCATGTGCCCGCCGGGAACAGAGATTCCCTGATTCGCAGCAAGGATACGGGGACCTGTTTTGGTTCCGGCCTCGATCTCATCACGCAGACGGGTATCGAAGTCACCGAGACCACCGACGGTCCGGATGGTGGTAACACCGCTCAGATTATTATCTAACTATACAATAGAGGGAAAATACTTGGCAAGATTCTTTATGTAAAATTGTTTACTTGAAATACCTACAGGCAAAGCTTATAATAAGTGATAGGTATTATAAATGGAGCAAAGAAGGAAGGGCTAATATGAGTCAGACATCACGTCCCGTTCCGGGACAACGTTATCGTCATTTTAAGGGGAATCTGTACCAGATCCTGACACTGGCATATGATTCTGAGACGAATGAGGAAATGGTGGTATATCAGGCATTATATGGAGATTTTATAGTATATGTCCGCTCGCTGGAGATGTTTATGGAGCCGGTAGACCGGGAGAAGTATCCGAACGCCGGACAGCAGTACCGGTTTGAACGGGTTTATCCGGAAATCGTGCCGGAACCGGAGACCGGAATCAGCCGAAGCGATGCAGCAGGCTTTAAGAGCGTCGGATCGGAGACGGAGGATGTGTATCAGCAGTCGACTGTGCGGCCTGCAGCCGGAGAAACGGCAGAGAGGGCAGACGAAGCAGAGACCGCGGGTGTGGATCCACTGCTGATCCAGTTTCTGGATGCCGATACCTATACGGATAAGCTGAAAGTATTCCTGGAAATGCGGGATACAATCAATGAGGTTCTCCTGACGGATATAGCAGCGTCTCTGGATATATCAACAGGAACAGGTAGCCTGGAAGAGCAGTATGCCAGTGTGCAATACGCATTGCATACGCTCGCAAAGTACGAGAGAAACAAGCGGTAAGACATAGGATATAAGACAGCGGTAGGATAGTGAATGTTCGTAAGGCAATGAAAGGCAGGGGGACTATGGTTAAACGGAAAACCAAGCAGGCATTGGAAGGTAAATTAAACGAGTTGAAGATGAACCTGGAAAATAACTATAAGGATCTGGCGAGAACTGCGCTGAAGGAGTATCAGGAGCTGGTAGAGCAGTATCGGAGCTCCGGCGAGTTAAAAGAGAAGGATTACGGAAAATACAAACAGATTGCAGATGAATATGAGATGCGTATGCAGAATTATCATCATTAGATATAGAAAAAGAAACGAGCAACAAAAAGAAAAGGTCAGCCTATATGCCAAGGCTGGCCTTGATTTTTGCAACAAAATTCTGTGTTTCGGCAAAGGGAGGAATTCCGCCATACCGGTCAACAGCACCGGAGCCGGCATTATAGGCAGCCAGTGTCAGTGAAAGATCTCCCTGATAATGCTCAGATAACTGGGCTAATAGCTTTGCTCCACCCATAATATTCTGATACGGATCATAAGAATCCGTAACACCCAGATAGGCTGCGGTAGAAGGCATCAGCTGCATGATACCGACTGCACCGGAAGAAGATACGATATTGGATTGGAAATTCGACTCCTGCTTTGCAACGGCCTTTAACAGATCAACGGAAAGGTTATAGGTGTCTGCCGCTTCGCAAAAATAAGCATCCAGATCTTCGGGAGAAGTGATACTGCGGTCGGCAGTAGTCTGAACCGTCCGGTCGGAAATGGCAGATGTACCGGAAGAGTAGGATGCCGCACTGGTATTTAGCATCTGCTGAAATGTACCGGAAGAATCACGCCCATAAGAAACAGCAGCAGACTGTGTGTTCTGTTGTGCAAGCTTTGCTGCTTCAATTGCCTGTAAAAATTGTGCTTCGGTTGCATAAGTCATAGAAGAAACGTATGCCATAAGAATCTGTCTCCCATCATTTATAAATCTATTAAACAGTATAAAGACCTGCAGCGAAAAAAGCAAGTCCCAACCGGATGAAAGACAGCCGGAAGAAGCAACTTCTTTCATAGACAGACATGGGCGAACGGTGGTATAATAATCCCAAATGTATTAAGACATAAAAGAGTGGAGGTTCAAGATGCGAGGTTTAGAGACAGATGTTCGCAGACTGCGGAAGCAGGTATTTGTGGAGATTGCAAAAGTAGCATATGATTCGGATTCTATTAATGATGATATAGAGGCGATTCCCTACAAAGTAACACCGGGAGATACGCCGCAATATTGTGATAACATATATCGCGAAAGAGCGATTACCAGTGAGCGGGTCCGGCTGGCTATGGGTATGTCTCTCCGCCCGGAGGACAGACCGGTTCATGTAACACAGGGGCTGGAAGAAAGTGCGATTGATGAGAAATATTATGAACCACCGCTGATGCAGGTTATCCCATCTGCATGCAATGCCTGTGAAAACAATATCTACGAAGTAAGTAATCAATGTAAGGGTTGTGTGGCGCATCCATGTATGGAGGTCTGTCCTATGGATGCCATTACCTGGGTAAACGGTCATTCTTTTATCGACCAGAATAAATGTGTTAAATGCGGAAAATGTAAAGCCAACTGTCCGTATGATGCCATTGCCAATAAGCGGCGGCCGTGTGCGGATGCCTGTGGTGTCGGTGCCATTGAGAGCGATGAGCATGGCCGGGCGAAGATCAATGAGGACAAATGCGTTTCCTGCGGTATGTGTATGGTAAGTTGTCCGTTTGGAGCAATTGCAGACAAGTCCCAGCTGTTTCAGCTGATCCGTGCAATGAAGTCCGGACGGGAGATCATAGCAGAGATCGCACCGGCATTTGTCGGACAGTTTGGTGAGTATGCAACACCTGAAAAGATCAAGGCAGCCCTGATCAAGCTTGGCTTCAAGGATGTATATGAGGTTGCCATGGGTGCAGATATCGGAGCCATGGCAGAGGCAGAGCATTATGTGGAGGCCGTGGCCAGTGGAAAACAACCGTTCCTGCTGACTTCTTGCTGCCCGTCGTGGGCAATGCTTGCCAAGAAGTATTTCCCGGAGACGATCAGCATGATTTCCAATGAACTGACACCGATGGTTGCCACCGCCAGGATCATCAAGAAGGAGCATCCGAATGCATCGGTGGTATTTATCGGACCGTGTGCGGCAAAGAAACTGGAAGCATCCAGAAGAACTGTTCGAAGTGATGTTGACTTTGTTATTACGTTTGAAGAATTGGATGCAATGTTCATTGTACAGGATATTGAGTTCGATGACTTCGGACAGGGCGTTCCGATGGAAGATGCAACCGGAGCCGGACGTGGTTATGCGGTAGCCGGTGGAGTTGCAGATGCAATTCAGTCATGTATTAAGGAGTATTATCCGGATGTGGAAGTGAAGATTGAACATGCGGAGGGACTAAGTGAATGCAGGAAGGCGCTGATGCTGGCAAAAGCAGGTCGGAAGAACGGATGTCTGATCGAGGGAATGGGCTGCCCGGGAGGTTGTATAGCCGGAGCCGGTACCAATATACCATTGAATAAAGCGACAGTTGCAGTCCGGAACTTCAAGGGTGCAACAAAAAAATCCGTCCCGGATATGTCAGTCCTTGATCAGGAAATGGATGCATCAACGCTAAAGACAGCCGCAAAAGAACAGGAAAAACCGGAAAATGAGAATCGCGAGTCATAAATACAACAGACAGCAGGGATGAGGGAGTGGTTACTATGAAGAAAGTTCTGGAAGGACTGAAAAACGGCGATTGGAAAACACGTTTATATATTATAGGAACCACAGTCCTTATGCTGGCAGGACTTGGTGGAATTGTTGTATCTTTTATAGTGAATTCCATGTGGCTGTTTCTGGCCGGTGTGGCAGCAGGCATTGCTGCAATTGTGATTGTACAGAAGTTTTCAATTGTGACGGAAGAACTGGACGCAGAGGAACTCATGCCGGAGACAGAGGCAGAGTCTGAAACAGAAGCAGAGACGGCGGCAGAGTCTGAAACAGAGTCTGAAACAGAGACAGATGCAGAGCCTGAAACAGAAATAACAGAAAAGGATGACCGGCATAGGATAGAGGAACGTAAGAAAATACTGGAGTCCTATGACGAGAAGAAATTAAAGCAGGTTTTTTATAAGTATAAGGTGAAGCGGGATCACAAATGCATCATTATTGATTCGTGGAAACAGCATCAGGTATTGCAGGCACCTGCTTATATATGGATCAGCCGGAAGAAGGTACATTTTCTGATCGTGGAGAAGGAGACCCGTGAGATTGAAGTGCCGCGGACAGAGTTCACGACACTGTTGTATCATCCGGGGATTGTGTGCCGGACGAAGGAGGAATATCCGCAGTTTCGGAAAGAAACGATGATGTCAAAGATTTTTTCCAAATATCTGCCATCTTATCGCTCCGGCAACCGCAATGGACGACCGGTTATATATAAGAATCTGTTTGAACTGGGAAATGGGCTTTATCTGACCAACACATCAGCGAGGGTTGTACTGGACATGCTGCAGCCTGTATTTCAGGTAGATGATCAGGTGACCAGGGACGGACATTGTCAGGAGATAGTAAAAGATATTTATAAGCTGGGTATCCTGCTGCGGAATCTGGTATATACGGCAAAGGAATATAAGGATCTGGTGGATGATAAGATCCGGACATTGGCAAATACCGGAATCAGTGAGACAGAATATACGGAAATTTTGCAGCTGTTGTTTCGCATGAATCTGATCACAGCAGAATATATGGAATATTATAAGCGATATAGAGCGGAAAGACAGAGATAGGAGAGAGGGATAGAAATGAATCTGTGGAATACATGGGAAACTATGATAGCATGGATATCACCGGCAACCGGAGATAAGGTAAGACCCTGGCTGGCAGCGGTGATATTGATCGTATCGATCATTGTACTGGTGGTTATGCTATTGGTTAGTCGCCGTTCCGGTGATAATGACAAAGGCAATGAGGCTTACCGGGATGAAGACGAGGATGAGTAAGATTTATAATAAAACGGACAAAAGCCGGCATAGGATTTGACAAATGAAAAGACTATGCGTAAAATGAAAAGCTAGATAAACTTGATAATCAGGAGGACTACACATGGAAAAGATTAAAATGACCACTCCATTGGTTGAGATGGATGGCGATGAGATGACCCGTATTCTTTGGAAGATGATTAAGGATGAATTATTGCTTCCTTATATTGAATTAAAGACGGAGTATTATGATCTGGGTCTGGAATACAGAAATGAAACCAACGATCAGGTAACGATTGATTCTGCAGAAGCGACCAAGAAGTATGGAGTTGCCGTTAAGTGTGCAACGATCACACCGAATGCAGCACGTATGACAGAGTATAACTTAAAAGAAATGTGGAAGAGCCCGAACGGCACGATCCGTGCAGCTCTGGATGGAACCGTATTCCGTGCACCTATCGTTGTAAAAGGAATCGAGCCATGTGTAAAGAACTGGGAGAAACCGATCACATTAGCAAGACATGCTTATGGTGATGTTTATAAGAATACAGAGATCCGTGTTCCGGGTGCCGGCAAGGCAGAGCTGGTATTTACAGCAGAAGATGGTACCGTTACACGGGAAACCATTCATGACTTTACCGGAGCTGGTATCATTCAGGGTATTCATAATACAGATAAGTCGATTGAAAGCTTTGCAAGATGCTGCTTCAATTATGCATTGGATACGAAGCAGGATCTGTGGTTTGCTACCAAGGATACGATTTCTAAGAAATATGATCACAGATTCAAGGATATTTTCCAGGAAATCTATGATGCAGAGTATGATGAGAAGTTTAAGGCAGCCGGCATCGAGTATTTCTATACATTGATTGATGATGCGGTAGCCCGTGTTATGAAAGCAAAGGGTGGATTCATCTGGGCATGTAAGAATTATGATGGTGACGTTATGAGTGATATGGTATCCAGCGCATTCGGTTCTCTGGCTATGATGACCTCCGTACTGGTATCACCGGAAGGCTATTATGAGTATGAGGCTGCTCATGGCACAGTTCAGAGACATTACTACAAGCATTTAAAAGGCGAAGAGACATCTACGAACTCTGTAGCGACGATCTTTGCATGGACCGGTGCTTTAAGAAAGCGTGGCGAGATGGATGATCTTCCGGAGCTTGGCAGGTTTGCAGACGCACTGGAAGCAGCTACCTTAGAGACCATTGAGTCCGGAAAGATGACGAAGGATCTGGCATTGATCACAAGCATCCCGAATCCGACAGCATTATCAAGTGAGGGATTCATCAAGGCAATCCGTGAGACGCTGGATCAGAAGTTGAAATAAGAAGCTGAAATAAGAAGCTGAGATAAGAAGCATAAATGAAGAATCTGTTGTAATAACAGGAGAGGATAAACAAAACGCAGGCTGGTATCGATCAGTCTGCGTTTTGTTTTTTGTCCGTTATTGATGATTGTTAAATCATGGATATTTCGATGATTCAGGCTTCAGAAATGACGTTCTGCTTCCTTTTGATAATCCGCTCATGAATGAAATGGACAGTTTTATAAGCGGCCTCTGCAAATAGCATGAGGAAGAGGATCACAATTGCCAGATTGATCATTAATAAGCCAATATTTTGATTACTTGGCCAAAGAATAATCTGTAACGGATTCAGAATCAGGGCAAATAGGACAACATAAATGAACTCATACCATTTTTTTTCTTCATTGAAAAATAAGACAATCACAGGAAACAGATAAAGTGCACAATACAGTCCACAATTGGTAGGAACAAGTAAGGTGATACAAATCAGCAGAGCTGTCTTTTTCCATGTACTGTCCTGAAATATATTTAGCAGCAGGCTGATGGCACAGGTTGTATAAACAATTGGTTTCAGAGTTGTTTCCATTGATTTCTGTATATCGGAAAGACCAAACAATCCATAGGAAAGAAAATAGTAAAGTCCAAGCTTGGGATTGCATATGAAACTATAGGCTTCTGAATTCAGCTTTACATTCGCCCGGAAGATATTCAGATTCTCATGAAATCCGCCCGGCAGAAACTTAAAAGGAATAAATGCAAATCCAAGACCGTAAATCAGCAGCCGGATGGCTTCTTTGTATTCCCTGCGATAGATCAGCAGTAAGCCTAGAATTGCAGGATAACCTTTCAGAGCGGCAGCCAGTGCCAATGCGATATAACCGAGTTCGCGAAGAACCGGATTCTTAGATGTATATGTGGCGAGAAAGATAACCATGCATCCGGCAGCAATCAGAATAGAATTTCCGCGTTCAAATGAAAATAGGAAGATACCGGATAATGCAAAACACAGGAGTAATAGATAGCGATATCCCCGTTTCAAATCAGATAACTGTTCTAAGACCAGAAAAAGAATCAGACAGAATCCGGACATGATCAATATAGCAGACAGAATCTGCATATGAGCCGTCGGAGTTGGCACCTCCAGAGAGTCATAATCAATGAACTGGCTGAACCAGTGGAAAATAACATAGGTAAGAGGGAAGTAGGCTTTTTCTGCGGCACCGTTATACGTGGAGTGATATGGGTCTAAATCCTTGGAATAGTAGGTGACATTAAAATAGTCGGCAAAAAAATCGTCCCCCTTATTGAAGATAATATTAGCCTGATGCCCTGACAGATCTTTTGTGTAGAGATTGGCAAAAATAATAAAAAGGCTCAGGATTGCGACTGCAAGGATGCATAAAAAAACCAGATTTTTATGTTTGTTTAATTGATTTCCAAAATTCATAATAAACCTCCGATATACTGATTAATCAGCATAAGTTTCCCACTCTTCATATAAAGATTCCAGAGCGGCTTCTGTTTCTTCTTTTTCTTTTGCAAGCTCCATGCACCGGGCGGCATTAACGGCAACCTCCGGCAGGCACATTTCATCTGTCAGCTCCTGACAGCGGGTTTCCAGTTTTTCAATCTTATCCTCCAGCTTTTTCAGATCATTTTCCCGTTTGCGGATCCGGGCCTGCTCCTCCTTTTGGGCTTTCCAGTCCAGCTTTGATTCGGAAGCTGTATCCGGTATCGGAGCAGCCGGTGCAGATCCGGCAGAGTTTCCGTTGAGACTCTCCTGATACAGGCGTTCCACCAGCTCCTTTTTCTCCAGATAGTAGTCATAATTTCCCTTATATTCATTCAAATGCCGGTCAGTCAGATCCAGAATTCTGGTAGCGGTTTTGTTAATGAAATACCGGTCATGCGACACATAAAGGACAGTTCCGGTATAGCTGCAGAGTGCTGATTCCAGAATCTCTTTGGATGTGATATCCAGATGGTTCGTCGGCTCATCAAGTATCAGCAGATTCGCAGAGGAGAGCATCAGCTTGGCTAAGGATACCCGTCCGCGTTCACCGCCGCTTAAGTCATGGATCTGTTTAAATACATCATCTCCCGTGAAAAGGAAGGCGGCAAGCACGGTTCGGATCCGTGTATTGGTCAATGCAGGGTAAGCATCGGAGATTTCCTGAAAGATTGTCTTTTCAGGAGAAAGGACCTGATGCTCCTGATCATAATATCCGATCTTTACCCGGGAACCGAGGACGATTCGTCCGGCATCCTTCGGGAGATATTTATTGATGATCTTTAATATAGTAGTTTTACCGGTTCCGTTGTTTCCGATCAGGGCTACCCGCTCTCCGCGCTTAATATCCATGGACAGATCCTCAAACAGACAATGACTGCCAAAGGATTTAGACAAATGCTCGATCAGCAGAACGTCATTTCCGCTTTCAACCTCCGGTTCTAATCGAATGCGCATGGCATCCCGAATCTCCTGTGGTTTATCCAGCACCTGAATGTGACTGAGCATCTTTTCCCGGCTTTCTGCACGCTTGATGGATTTCTCACGGTTAAAGGACTTCAGCTTGGTGATGACTTCTTCCTGGTGCTTGATCTCTGCCTGCTGGTTTAAATAGGCTTTCATCTCACTGGCACGGATCTCTTCCCGTCTGGAAGCATAATAGCTGTAGTTCCCGTTATAGACACGGCTGGTGCCGAATTCCAGTTCAATGACCTTTGTAACAATGCGGTCCAGAAAATAACGGTCATGGGATACGATCAGCACTGCTCCGTCATAATTGGTCAGATAGGTTTCCAGCCAGGAGATGGAGTCCATATCCAGATGGTTGGTCGGCTCATCCAGTAATATAATATCCGGATGACTTAAGAGTAGACGGCCAAGAGCCACACGGGTCTTCTGACCGCCGGAAAGGGTAGAGATTCTGGTATCATAATCGGATTCCTGAAAGCCCAGTCCTTTTAATACACCGTTGATCTCACTCTTGTAGGCATAGCCGTTGGACTGCTCGAACTCGTGGTTCAGACGGGTATAGGTGTCCAGTAGTTTGGCAAGTTCGTCACCTTCCGCATGTTTCATGGCAGCTTCCGTATCACGGATCTGCTGATCCAGTTCGATGATATGCTGCTTTACGGAAAGCATTTCTTCATAAATCGTATGCTGATAGGAATGCTCCTGCTGCTGAGCCAGATAACCGATGGTCTTGTCTTTACCGAGTGTTACCTGACCGGAATCAGCGGATTCTTCCCCTATAATGATCTTAAGTAAGGTTGATTTTCCGGCACCGTTGATGCCGACAAGTGCTGCTTTTTCGTGATCTTCTATGTGAAATTGAATGTTTTTTAATACTTCTTTTACTCCAAATGACTTGGAAACTGACTGGCATGCCAGAATCATGGATGTTTCCTCCAATCTTTTAACTCATATATTTCACAATTATATCATAGAAAGATGTGGAGATACAAGGGAAAAGCAGGGGTTTGACAAATCCATATCATAAGCTTATGATGAGGAGAAAAGGAGACTGAAATCATGAAAGTAATTGCAACAGGAACAGAAATACAGGCGGTGGATGCCTGCACGATCAATGAAATCGGAATTCCGTCCATGGTACTGATGGAACGGGCGGCATTGGCAGTGGTACAGGTATTGATGGATTATATGGAAGAACTGGATCTGTTTGGCTATCATTATGCACCCACGGTTCTGGTTGTTACGGAAGGCGGAAATAACGGTGGAGACGGACTGGCAATTGCACGGCTGTTGTCCGAACGTGGCTGCAGTGTGGATGTGTATCAGGTGGGCGGTTTAAAACGGGAATCGGAACAGTATCAGCAACAGAAACATATTCTGCAACAGCTTCATATAGATATAAAAGAAGGAATTACAACAGAAGAGATGGAACAATGGAAACACTCAAGATATGACGTGGTGGTCGACGCATTGTTTGGTGTCGGGCTGCATCGGGAGATCGTGTCACCGCAGAAGGAAGTGCTGGAGGCACTGAATGCACTTGGCGGATTGAAGTGTGCCGTGGATATGCCATCGGGCATTGACAGCACGACCGGACATTTGTATGGAACGGCATTCCGGGCAGATCTGACAGTGACATTCGGCTGCATGAAAACCGGACAGCTTTTGAATGAAGGACCGGACTATTGTGGGGATGTGATTACTGCGGATATCGGATTCCCGGCAGTTGTTTTTGAAAAGCAGTCCTTTGCATGCTATGCATATGAATCGGAAGAACTGAAATGTCTGCTTCCGGTACGGAAGTCAGGCGGCAATAAGGGTACCTTCGGTAAGGTGGCTATAGTTGCAGGCAGCGAGACGGTATGCGGAGCGGCATTGCTAAGTGCAGCGGCTGCCTACCGGACCGGATGCGGACTGGTGAAGGTGGTCACACATATCAATAACCGGGAAGCAATACAGGAGAAGCTTCCGGAGGCACTTCTTCAGGTGTATCAGAGTGCAGAGGAAGCGGAAGCTATGATAACGGAAGCAGCCGGATGGGCAGATTGCATGGTGCTGGGACCGGGCATTGGTACCGATGAGACCGGGCACAGACTGGTCAGCCGGGGCATGCAGGCGGAATGTCCTGTGATTCTGGATGCAGATGCGATTACGATCCTGTCGGAAAATGCTGCGTGGAGAGAACAAAGAACAGCATCCGCAGGAATGATCCTGACACCGCATATGAAGGAGATGGAACGGATCAGTGGCCGAAGGATCGGAGACCTGAAGCAGTGCCCATGGGAAGAAGCCCGGCGGTTTGCACAGGAGAATCAGGTGATCTGTGTCATGAAGGATGCACACACCGTAGTGGCGGTACCGGATGAGGAATCCTCATATATGAATCTGTCCGGCAATGACGGAATGGCGACCGGCGGTTCAGGGGATGTGCTGACGGGAATGATCGCAGCACTGGTGGCGCAGGGACTTACACTTTCACAGGCAGCGAAGAGCGGAGTCTTTCTCCATGGACTGGCCGGGGACCGGGCGTCGGAGCTGCGGGGAGCCGCATCCATGCTGGCAGGCGATATTATCAGCGGACTGGAGTCCGTATTACGGGATATTCATCATCATATAGAAGGGAAGCAGGAGAATTATCATGAAATGGTATAATGTACAGGCAGAAGTGGACTTAGATGCCATTCGGCATAATATAATGGAAATGAGGCAGCATATCCGGCCGGATACACTATTGCTGGCAGTCATAAAAGCGGATGCATACGGACATGGAGCGGTTGCGGTAGCAAAGGCTTTGGAGGACCTGGCAGATTATTATGCGGTAGCTCATCTGGCAGAAGGAGCGGAGCTTAGAAGATATGGAATCCGGACGCCGATCCTGGTACTTGGAGCCTGCATGCCGGAGGAGTTTGAGGAGCTGATAGAGAATCAGATAACAATTAATATTTTCAGCCTGAAGGATGCCTGCCGATTGTCGGAGACTGCGATGCGTATGGGCCGGAAGGCAAAGGTACATATTAAAATAGATACCGGTATGAGTCGGATCGGATTCTCATGTACGCATGAGTCGATCGAAGATATTAAGAAGATAGCAGAGCTTCCCGGCATTGAACTGGAGGGTATATTTACGCATTTTGCAAAGGCGGATGAGAGAAATAAGGATGCGTTTGAATACCAGTTAAATCAGTTCCGGTATATACTTGGCGCTCTGGAATCAGAAGGTGTCCGGTTCCCTATCCGGCATGCGGCAAACAGTGCGGCAATCATGGAATGCGGAGATCTGGGACTGGATATGGTCCGTTCCGGTATCAGTACTTATGGATTATATCCGTCAGAGGAAGTAGAAAAAGAAAGTGCGGCCTTGATTCCGGCAATGTCACTTCGCAGCAAGATCACATATCTGAAAACCGTACCGGCCGGTACGGGAATCGGATACGGATGGACGTATGTAACATCGAAGGAAACGCGGGTAGCAACAGTCCCGGTCGGATATGCAGATGGTTATAAACGGGCCCTGTCCAATCAGGGTAGAGTCTTGATCCATGGTAAGTCAGCACCGATCATCGGAAGAATCTGCATGGATCAGTTTATGGTCGATGTAACGGATATTCCGGGTGTAGAAGTGGAAGATGTGGTCACTCTGTTTGGCAGAGACGGAAAAGAAATGATTCCGGTCGAGGAAATCGCAGACGCAAGTGCAAGCTTTAATTATGAGTTTGTATGTGGTATGACCAGAAGAATTCCACGTATTTATACATTAAACGGACAGCGGGCAGGTGTGCTGGATTATCTGGCAGAGACTCCATATCAGTGGAATGAGAATGTATGGAATAATTAAGAAATGAAAACGGTGTATACTCCGGATAACTTTGGAAATACTCTAATCAGTAAAGAAAGTCTGGAGTGTGAAACATGATTATTAAACGTGGAGATATTTATTATGCAGATTTGCGGCCGGTCATAGGTTCGGAACAAGGGGGCGTAAGACCGGTACTGGTAATACAGAATGAGGCAGGCAACCGTCACAGCTCTACGGTGATCGTTGCGGCTATTACAAGTAAGATGACGAAAGCAAAGCTTCCGACACATATTGAGCTGGATTGCCGGCGGTGTGAGATTATTAAGGATTCAATCATACTATTGGAACAGATTCGTACAATTGATAAAAAAAGACTGCGTGAGAAGGTCTGTCATCTGGATGATGAAATCATGCAGCAGGTGGATGATGCCCTTATGATCAGTCTGGAACTTACATAGGGAATTGACGGAATAAGGAAAAACGTGATATTTTGATAATGATAATATTTATTAGGAGCTTGTGTGAAAGGAGAACATATAGATGAGCCAAAATGGTCCCAGTCGCTTGTTTCGGAAGATATTCCGTAACAAAACCAATTATGAAGAACAGGTAGAAGATGAAATCCGATCCATGGTAACGGAAGGACACGAACAGGGTGTGATTCTGGAAGATGAAGCGGAAATGATCAATAATATCTTCGAATTTGGCGATAAGGAAGCCAGGGATGTTATGAGTTCCAGACAGAAAGTAGAGGGGATTGACGCAGCCCTGAGTCTGGAAGAAGCTATGAATATTATGCTTGAAAATGGATTTTCCAGATATCCTCTCTATGAGGAAGATCTGGACAATATTATCGGAGTCCTGCATTTAAAGGACGCCATGCGTTATTACATAAAGGATAAAGGGACAAGTCTGACGGAGATTGCCAGAGAACCGTTTTTTGTGCATCCTACGCAGCGGATCAGTAAGTTGTTTAAGGATATGCAGACGAAGAAGATACATATGGCCATTGTTGTAGATGAATATGGACAGACAGAAGGCATCGTGGCAATGGAGGACATTCTGGAAGTGATTGTCGGAAATATTCTAGACGAATATGATGAAGAGGAGCATGATATCATTAAGCTTGGTCAGGAGGATGCTTATCTGATGCGGGGAATGGCAAGGCTGGATGAAATAGCTGATCTGCTGAATATAGAATTTCCGGATGAGGATATCGAGACGCTGAATGGTTTTCTGCTGTATGAGCTTGGAAGACTTCCGTTGGAAGATGAAGAGATCAATATTATATATCAGGGATATTCATTCCAACCGATCGATATCCATGACAAGATGATCGTCCAGGTAAAAGTGACCAAAATAAAAGAGGACACGAAGGATAAAGAAAAATAATGGATATGATGGTTGTGGTCAACACGATGGTGGAGCTGTTTCTGCTCTTGATCCTGGGATACGGACTGGCTAAAAAAGGCATGATCGATTCCAAAACAAACGGAAAACTTTCCGGACTGGTAGTACATGTGTCATTACCGGCACTGATTCTCGCGTCTGTGTTCGAGAACATGGACAAGGGCAGTCTTTCGGAGGTGTTTCATTTCTTTCTGGCCGGCCTGGGTTTCTACGCAGTGATGATCGGGTTTGCGTGGGTGCTTACCCGGCTCAGCCGTACGCCGAAGGAGCAGCGAGGCATCTATCAGTTTATGCTGATTTTCAGTAATTGTGCATTTATGGGATATCCAATCATGGAGGCTTTATATGGCACGAAAGCAATTTTTCTGTCGGCCATCTTCAATCTGCCATTTAATCTGCTGGCTTTTTCATATGGAATTATTCTGATATCCGATGGAACGGAGCAAACATCCGGCTTTGATCCGAAGAAACTGTTGAGTCCCGGAATCATAGCATCTGTGCTGGCGCTGGTGATATTTGCTGTCCGGCTTCATGTTCCACAGGTAATGGAGCAGACGCTGGATATTGTGGGAACGTTAACAACTCCGCTGTCTATGCTGGTGCTTGGAGCGTCATTGGCGGAGGTTCCGTTAAGGGAAGTATTCCGGGAGGGGCGGATCTATTGGATGAGTTTCCTGCGTCTGATCGTACTTCCGATGATTACATATTTTCTGATAAAACTGATAACAACAGACAGTCTGCTGATCGGAGTTGCAACGATGACGGCAGCAATGCCGGTAGCCTCGCTGGCAGTTATGTTAAGCAGTCAGTATAAGGGGAATGTCAGACTGGCTTCAGTCGGAGTATTTATATCAACGGCACTGTCGGTTGTCACCATTCCGGTGATCGGGTGGCTGATTACCAAAATATGACGAAATCGATTCTATAGTCGGAAGAGTTACATTCCGGACAGAATCTTTACAGGTGGTTAAAAGAGTGATACAATATTGAAGGTTTAGGGACTTTGAAAGACCCATAGTTGAAAAAGAATGAGAGAAATAGAAGGAGAAAACAATGTCAGGACATTCAAAATTTGCAAACATTAAGCATAAGAAAGAAAAGAACGACGCTGCAAAGGGTAAGATTTTTACTATCATCGGAAAAGAAATCGCAGTTGCGGTAAAAGAAGGTGGTCCGAATCCGGATAACAACTCTAAGCTTCGTGATGTGATTGCAAAGGCAAAGGCAAATAATGTACCAAACGATACCATTGAACGTGGTATTAAGAAGGCAGCCGGCAATGCAGAAGCGGTTAACTATACATCCATCACATACGAAGGCTATGGACCGAACGGAACGGCAATTATCGTAGATACATTAACTGATAACAAGAACCGTACTGCTTCCAATGTAAGAAACGCATTCACAAAGGGTGGCGGTAATGTAGGAACAACCGGTTGTGTATCTTTCATGTTTGATCAAAAGGGACAGATCATTATTGATAAAGAAGAGTGTGAGATGGACGCAGATGACCTGATGATGCTGGCGCTGGATGCAGGCGCAGAAGATTTCTCGGATGAGGATGACAGCTACGAGGTGATCACTTCACCGGAAGATTTCAGTGCAGTCCGTGAAGCATTAGAGAAGGAAAACATTCCTATGGCATCCGCAGAAGTAACAATGATTCCACAGACATGGGTAGAATTAAGCAGTGAAGAAGATATAAAGAAGATGAACCGTATTCTGGATCTGTTAGATGAGGATGATGATGTTCAGGCTGTATATCATAACTGGGACGAGTAAGTAGACATATTTGGGAGGATGTATGCTGAGGGAAGTTATGAGACTTAAGTGCCGGTTTACATATCCGGCGATCAGTCAGGCACTGCGACAGATAACCGGGGAAGAAGATTGGATGGGATTTAAGAGTAATGGGGAGGATCCGATCCGGAATTTCCGTAGCTATGTTCAAAAGGGACTGATAGAAAAAGATGGGAATGAAGTTGTTATCTATATGGATCTGTAGGATTCATTGGATGATGGACAGCCGGTGCACACAGAATAATCGTACATACGACTACAGGATATTATGTGCTTAAGATCGATACGGATACAGAGTTCACTCCGTGTGATGTATTAAATGATATGGTAGATGATATTATGCATGTACACGGAGAACAGGTTGTTACAAAGGATGGCAGAGTTTATAAGTTTGTGGAAGATTAGCGGTAAGCTCTTTCGGAATACTAAATATGAAATAGCATCTACCTTTGGACGGGTGGGATGCTATTTCTTTTTATTATTATGATCGTCTATGTAAGAATTATAAAATTTTGATGGTTTCAAAAAGGTAGGAGTTATGATATAATAAAAGCCTTAAAGTTGTGTAGTAAAATAACATAGAAAGGCGAAAAACCTTAAAGACAAAGGATTTTCGAATAGGTATATTAAGATATGAAGCTTGGAATCGTAGGCCTTCCGAATGTCGGAAAGAGTACCTTGTTCAATTCATTGACAAAAGCGGGAGCAGAGAGTGCGAACTATCCGTTCTGTACGATCGATCCAAACGTAGGAATCGTAGCAGTTCCGGATGAACGGCTGACGAAGCTGACACAGATGTATAATTCTGCGAAAACTACACCGGCAGTGATCGAATTCGTAGACATTGCAGGTCTGGTAAAGGGTGCGTCCAAGGGCGAAGGATTGGGTAACCAGTTCCTGGCCAATATTCGGGAAGTCGATGCAATCGTACATGTAGTACGCTGCTTCGATGATACCAATGTGATTCATGTAGATGGCAGTGTAGATCCGTTACGGGATATTGAGACCATTAACTTTGAACTGATCTTCTCGGATATTGAGGTGTTGGAACGGAGAATCGCAAAGACTGCCAGAGGTGCCAAGAATGACAAGGCACTGGCAAAGGAACTGAAGCTGCAGGAGCGGATCAAGGAGCATCTGGAGGCAGGGAAGCTGGCTAAGACATTTGAGACCACGGATGAGGATGAGTTGGCATGGCTGCAGGAGTACAATCTTCTGACTTATAAGCCGGTGATCTTTGCGGCAAATGTATCCGAGGATGATCTGGCAGATGACGGAGCAAATAATCCATATGTAGAAGCGGTCCGGAAATACGCAGCAGAGTCTGATTGCGGAGTATTCGTAGTCTGTGCAGAGATTGAGGCAGAGATTTCGGAGCTGGATGAGGAGGAACGTCAGATGTTTCTGGAAGATCTGGGTGTCAAGGAATCCGGTCTGGATAAGCTGATCCGGGCAAGCTATTCCCTACTCGGACTGATCAGTTATTTGACAGCCGGTGAGACAGAGACCAGAGCCTGGACGATTAAAAAAGGAACTAAGGCACCGCAGGCAGCCGGTAAGATCCATTCGGATTTCGAACGCGGTTTTATTCGCGCTGAGATCGTAAGATATGAAGATCTGATCGAGCTTGGCAGTCTGAATGCAGCAAAGGAGAAGGGTCTGCTTCGTTCAGAGGGTAAAGAATATGTAGTACAGGACGGCGATGTGATCCTGTTCAAGTTTAATGTATAAAAAGTAAAACAAGAAATATTTATACAGGCGGAATATGCCGGGAGGTAACTATGTATCAGATTAGTTTTCCAAACATTGGAATTCATCTAAAGTATGTGCCGGATAGTTTTCAGATTTTTGGAATCCAGGTCAGACTCTACGGACTGATAATTGCGTTGGGATTTCTGATTGCACTGGCAATCGTATCAAAGGAAGCGAAAAGGACCGGACAGAATCCGGAGCTTTATCTGGATTATCTGTTATACGGAATCATACCATCCATCGTATGTGCGAGACTTTATTACGTAATCTTCAGCTGGGATTATTACTTTGTACCGGGAGCCGGAGTAGGAGAGACACTTCTGAAGATTATTAATATCCGGCAGGGAGGTCTGGCTATTTACGGCGGATTGATCGGCGGTGTGCTGGTATGCTATCTGTTGGCAAAGAAACGGAAGGTATCATTTCTGACTATGGTGGATACAATCGTACTGGGCGTGCCGTTTGCACAGATGCTTGGAAGATGGGGGAATTTCTTCAACCGTGAAGCGTTCGGAACCTATACGGACAGCCTGTTAGCAATGGCAATCCCAACCGACTACTATACACAGAATGGCACATGGACATCATTATGCAGTGCCGGGATCATTACGGATGAGATGCAGAATCATATTGTGGATGGATGCATCTGGGTGCATCCGACATTTCTGTATGAGAGTCTGTGGAGTCTGGCATTGTTCATCTTTCTGTTGATCTGGAGAAAGCGGACAAGCTTTAAAGGTGAGCTGATGTCTCTTTATGTAGCAGGCTATGGACTTGGCCGGTTCTGGATCGAGGGCATGCGGACAGATCCACTGACGATTGGCAATACACCACTCCGGGTATCGCAGCTTCTGGCAGCCTGCCTGGTGGTGGGAGGACTTGTATTTTTCATTGTTAATAAGATACGTGCGGGAAAGTCTGTGAGTGCCGAAGTGGGGAATGAAGGACAGACGGGTAGCCAAACACAGAATATAGACAATTAGTATATACTAACAACAAAATATAGTACGCTAAAAAAAGAACTGATAAGAATCGGTTCTTTTTTTAGTTTAAATATACAAAAAAACGACAAAAAATTTGTGCAGTTTAACACGAAGAAATTCCAAAAATGCGGGTGGTATTACTTGAAATTTACTTATAAATCAGATAAAATATGATTATGTTGTGGTGAAAAGTGGAAGAAAGTAGCGGTGAGTGGAGGGATAAAACCCAAAATGGAGGAAAGGAACCTATGTCTGGCGGATTAAAAGGACAATTTAATCATAGTATTGACGCCAAAGGCAGAATGATCGTTCCGAATAAGCTCCGGGATAAACTTGGCGAGTCATTTGTTATCACCAAAGGGCTGGATGGATGTCTGTACGGATATCCGGAGGCAGAGTGGGAGACATTTGAGGACAAGATCCGGACTCTTCCGATGCAGAACAAGAAAGCACGGGAAGTAAAAAGCTTCTTCATCTCCAGTGCCATCGAGTGTGAGCTGGACGGACAGGGAAGAATCCTGATACCACAGAACTTAAGAGCATTTGCCCACCTGACAAAAGAAGTGGCAGTAGTCGGTAATCTGGAACGGATTGAGATCTGGGATCTTGAGACCTGGAATCAGAGAAGCGAACAGATTGCTGAAAATATGGATGATATTGTAGAAGATTTGGAAGAGCTTGGAATTGTATTCTAGGAGGACAGCATGGAATTTGCACATCGCTCCGTATTGTTGGAGGAGACCATTGAATATTTGAATATACGACCAGATGGAATCTATGTAGACGGTACGCTTGGCGGTGCGGGACATTCCAGTGAGATTTGTAAGCGGTTATCGGACTCCGGAAGATTGATTGGGATTGATCAGGATGAGGATGCAATCCGGGCGGCAACGAAAAGACTGGAACCGTATAAGGAAAAGGTTACGATCATTCGCGATAACTATTGCAACATGAAAACGAGGCTGGAAGAAATCGGGATTCAGGGGGTCAATGGAATCTTGTTGGATCTGGGTGTTTCGTCCTATCAGCTGGATGATCCGGAACGGGGGTTTACATATCGGGAATGCGCACCACTGGATATGCGTATGGACCGGCGACAGAGTAAGACTGCAAGGGATATCGTAAACGGATATAGTGAGCTGGATTTATACAGGATCATTCGAGATTATGGTGAAGAGAAATTCGCCAAAAACATTGCCAGACATATCGTGGCAAGAAGACAGGAGAAGCCGATTGAGACCACGGAGGAACTGAATGACATTATAAAGGCGGCCATACCGGCAAAGGTTAGAGCTACCGGCGGACATCCATCGAAACGTACCTATCAGGCGATTCGAATCGAGTTAAATCATGAGCTTGAGGTACTGAACAACTCTCTGGATGATATGATCGACTTGCTGCTTCCGGGCGGAAGGCTTTGTGTGATCACATTTCATTCTTTAGAGGACAGAATGGTAAAAACAATATTTAAACGGAATGAAAACCCATGTACCTGCCCACCGAACTTTCCGGTATGTACATGTGGCAAGAAATCAAAGGGAAGCATGATCACAAGGAAACCGGTTGTTCCCGGCGATCAGGAATTAGAAGAAAATCCACGCTCGAAAAGTTCGAAACTTCGGGTATTTGAAAAAATAAAAGAGTGAGAAGGTTGGAAAGGTATATGAGAGAGAATCAGAGAAGCTATTATGAGTATTATACAGAAGGAAATACAGTACGGAAGAGGGTTGTAGAGCTGTCTCTTATACACATCTCCGAGCCCACGAGACTCCTGAGCATCT
>ENA-OZGO01000056-OZGO01000056.1-human-gut-metagenome-genome-assembly--contig:-NODE-56-length-41241-cov-6.133079_pt1 | contig 41241 bp, 73 predicted proteins | sample MGYA00244658_ERZ653662 | MGnify/ENA primary metagenome ERZ653662 (study PRJEB26926, sample SAMN06165217) | human gut metagenome | biome: ENVO:00009003; feature: ENVO:2100002; material: ENVO:00002003... | reverse complement strand
TCCTTGTCCAGCTGCTTGGTCGCGGTATGCGCCTGCTGAAGAAAGAGCAAATTGATGCCGGGTATCATAAAGAAGACCATCTGGTTCTTGATTTCTCAGGCACAATGTTTGAGCTTGGTCAGCTGTATGAAGACCCGATTCTTGAAGAGGCTGAGGCGCAACGTTCAAAACGCAGTGGTGAACAGGTTCCGTGCCCGAAATGCGGAACAATGAACAGCCCATATGCGCGTCGCTGCATTGGCAAAGATGCGCTATCTCCAGATGGTCGATGCGAAGAGTTTTTCAGTTACATCCGTTGCGGTTTCGACAAGCACGGCATTAGGATTTTTGATAATGGATGCGGCACTAAAAATGACCCCACGGCGCGCTATTGCCGACATTGCGATCATGTTTTGCGCGACCCTAACGCTGCATTGAATGAGCGCGCGTATACCGATAATGAGTGGGCTGACGTTATGGATTTCAAGGTTCAGCTAACGAAGGATGGAGAAGGTATTTTGTATCGCTACTGGATTAATCGTTGTGATGGGAAAGAAGGCTGGGCTAACGAGGTTTTCTATCCATACGGTGGCGCAACTCACATGAAAAACATGTTTAAGGCAAAGGCTATCTTCCCTCACCTTGATGATAAGTCAATGTCCGGGAAAATCCTGAAATGTCAGAACGCCAAGCAGTTCATGATGTATGCGGGATTGATTAAAGCGCCAAAGCGCATCACGCATCGCATTAATGATAAAGGGCGCGATATCATCCACAGAAAAGAATTTTAAGGAGAACAGAGTGAAGCAGCTTGATAGCGGTATATGGGTATTTGATGGCGGTTATCGCGGAGAATGCCCGAAAGAGGAGGCTGACCAGATGGGTTACGGCACATGGATGCAACACCGCTTCCCTGATGTTCTGTGGTTTCATGTACCAAACGAAACTGGCACATCAAGCAGGGTGCAGTTTGTGCTGAAGCGCCAGAAGATGGGTGTTAAGGCTGGGATAGGCGATAACGTAATAATGACTCCGGGTGCGAACCACTGCTGCGGAATGATTGAGGCAAAGCGCCGTGACAAAAGTAAGAGCAGAGTGAGCAAGGATCAATCAGCAGTTCTAACAGAGATGTGCAGGCTTGGTCATTATGCAGCCATCGCTTACGGTCTTGATGAACTAAAAAAAGCCACACTTTTCTATTTTGGCTTGCCTTTTGATGTGGATTGATGTAGATTCATTTTTGTGATGATTAGTGAGGTTGACAAATGAAAGTCTACTTTAATAATGAATTAACTAATGAGCAATACCACGCTGACACAGAGCACATCAACGGCTCAGGACTGTGGAATATCTACGACCGATGCCCAGCGGCATGGCGCTACAAAGACGAAGAAGATGATCAGTCAAAAGCTCTTATCTTCGGTACAGGTAGCCATACTGCGTTGCTTGAACCTGAACGTTTTGATGCTGAATATGCTCGCATGCCAACCAAAGAAGATTTTGGTGATGATCTGCTAGTTACTGTCAGTGACATGAACTCATGGGCGAAAGAGCGAGGCATCAAAGGACTCTCAGGGAAGTCGAAAGCTGATGTGATCAAAATCATTCGTGCAACTGGCGAGCCAGTGAAGATTTACGACGAAGAGCGTCTTATTGCTGAAATTAACTCCAATGGTCGCATTTTGTTAGAAGGGCATGATTATGATGCTATTCAGCAAATGCGTGCTGTAATTCACGCAAACAGCTATTACAGCAGCCTTCTTTCTGGTGCTTATGCGGAAGTGTCAATCCTCGGTGAACTTAATGGAGAAAAAGCAAAAGTTCGCTTTGACTGCCTGACAAAAGGTGGCGACATCATTGACTACAAGACGGCAGTTAGCGCCAAGCCTGATGAGTTTTTCCGCCATGCTGCGCGACTTGGCTACTTTATGAAAATGGCGATGCAGCACGACATGTTTGTTGCGGCATATGGTCATGCGCCACGCTCTGTGAATCTTCTCGTGCAGGAAAAGAAAGCGCCGTTTATTCCTGCGTTGATTCGATTGACAGAGGAGCAATTACGAATCGGTCGCATCCAGTTAAATGGTGCAATGGAAATTTACAAGGCGTGCAAAAAGGCCAATTCGTGGCCGGGTTATTCAATGGGTAATCCTGTAATAGAAATGGAAACGCCAGAATGGTTCAAAAAACAATTTAATTTATAATTAGTGAGGTGATGCAAATGGGTATTCTAAATATTAAACCAGCGGAGCGTTCCGGTTCTCGCGTGGTAATCGGTATATCTGGCCAGTCTGGTAGCGGCAAAACATATAGCGCACTTAAGCTGGCTCGGGGGATGGTTGATTCACCAGAAGAAATTGGATTCCTTGATACTGAAAATGGTCGAGGTCGCCTGTACTCAAACATCCTTGATGGTAAATTCCTGCACGCTGATATGTATGCACCATTCAGTCCTGCTCGTTACCGTCAGGCCATTGAAGAGTTTCAGGCTGCTGGCGTTAAGGTTCTTGTTATTGATTCAGGTTCGCACGAATGGGAAGGGGAAGGCAGTTGCACTGAGATTGCTGAAAAGCCTCTGCTTAACGGTAAAAAGATGGCTGACTGGAAGCGCGCCAAAGCTGAACATAAGAAGTTCATGAACGCCATGCTTCAAAGCAATATGCATATCATTGTCTGTCTTCGCGCCCGCCAGAAAACTGATTTCGCAAACCCGAAGGAACCTGTATCACTTGGGTTGCAGCCAGTGTGCGAGAAAGATTTCATGTTCGAAATGACTGTGAGCATGATGATGCACGATGGAGGCAAAATTCAGGAGTTCACCAAATTACCAGAAGAGCTACGCCCAATCTTCTTTGAGTCTGGTCGTGAAAGCGTTCGTCATGGATATATTGGAGAGGCGCACGGTCGCGGACTCATCAAATGGGTGGACTCTGGCGTTAAAGTTGACGAAGAGTTTGAGTCATGGCGCTCACGACTTCAGCTCTCTGCCGCAAAAGGCATGGAAGGCTTGAAGGAAGAAGCAAAATCAATACCTGATAACCTGAAAGATAAGATTCGCGCAATATGGCCTTCTCTGGCTGCTTCGGCTGCAGAATACGATCGCATTGAGTCTTTCATCAATGATGAGCAATTATCTCCTGTGGTAATCACACCGCAAGATAACTTCAACCCTGCGAAACTGGCTAAACCGCAACCACAACAGCCAGAACCACAGGAAGAAAAAACCGAACACAAACCAACTCCAATTGAAGGATTTTAATAAATGGCACGCGGCGTAAATAAAGTAATTATTGTCGGCACTCTCGGTAACGATCCTGAAGTTAAGTATTCAGCATCAGGTTCTGCAATTGTCAACCTTTCTGTTGCAACATCTGAGCAGTGGAAAGATAAGCAGACAGGAGAAAAGAAAGAACAGACCGAGTGGCATCGCGTGGTCATCTTCGGGAAACTTGCTGAGATTGCAGGCGAATACCTTCGCAAAGGTTCTCAGGTTTATATCGAAGGCCAGCTACGCACTCGTAAGTGGACTGACAGCAACGGCGTGGACAAATACACCACTGAGATTGTCATTCCGCAGATGGGTGGTGTTATGCAGATGCTTGGTGGTAGACGTGATGATTCTGATCAGCAACAACCACGCCAGCAATCAGGACAGCAACCTCAAGGTGGATGGGGGACAAATCCGCAACAACAACAGCCACAAAAACAACAACAGCCACAAAAACAACAAAGCCCACAAGGAGGCAATGAGCCGCCGATTGACTTCGACGACGACATTCCGTTCTGATGATAAAACTAACCCCGCCGAAGCGGGGTTTAATTAAGGAGTAACCATGTTCATTACAGTAACAATATTCATTATATTCATCATAGCTGCATGGCTGGTTACACGTTCAGCCATGCAGGATATTGATGATGATTACTAAATCGCTGCGATGATGAAGCAGAGAAGCTCTTCGTAACGGATGCCGTAGCGGTCGCCACCTTCGATATGGACTTTCTTCTCGCCAGTGTCATAAATGACCTCTGACTCAACTCCAGTCTCTTCATCGACTACTGTTTTTGTACCCATCACCGGGACGTATTCAGTTTCCCATGTGTCGTGACAGAACAGTCCATATTCATGCGCATCCAGTCCTTCATCAGCAAACGCCTTCTGAACGTCCTGAGCAATAACGCCGAAATGCCAACGGGCGTTGCCGCCTTTTTCGTCTACTGCGTCAGTGAATCGGAACTTACGCATCATTGCTCTTAGCTTCTGAGCAACCTTGCGCTCTGCTTCTTCAATTCCTGTAACATCTGTTTTGCATCTTCCGTCAGAGGTGTTGATGGTTCCGGTAGCGGCATAAACTTGAGACCACCTGAAAGAAGCAGTGCCAATAGACTTGCTATTATCGACCATCGGTGCGATGATGCCCTTAAATCTGACGCTGCCAGAAGAGCCAAACCAGTTGATAACAGAGGTGTTATCAGCCAGGTTATGAATGCTACCGTTCCTTGCGAGAATGGTTATGTCTTTGGTTGGCCCATCCACCGTCAGCCAGCGTGAGCCATCAAGGGTATATCCGTACAGTCCACCTACAGATGCCTCTGTTGATGCTTCGCGTAATACCAGCGCGTCCTGCCCGTTTGACCATTGCAGCCTGGTGTTGGTAGCCCTCCAGTTCTTCAGGATAAAAGAACCATCGGTAAATTCCGTTTTTATCTGGCGGTTATCAACAAATGCATCTCGGGGGGTGAAGCCGGATGTATCGACGCTTGTCTGCAGGTCGCAGGCGAAGAATCGCATATTACCTGTATAACCCTGCGACTGAGCAAGGCTGTAGGCGACCATCCGACCATTCTCAAATTCTGACGAGGTCAGCTTGGTGTCTCTGCAGTCACCCCATAGCGTATTGCCGTGGTCGTATGTGGTTTGCGCCTTAAACTTATCAAACCGAAGGTTTCTGGTTGGATATCCATCCACCTCGAGCGCGAAAGACGGGGGTAGTCCAAATGTTTCTGCCGGCTGTCCAGATGTATGGTCCAACGTGGTGGCGACAGTATTTTCAAAGACTGTGCCGGAAAAGTTGTTACCGATACTGGAATATCTAATAACCCCTATTGTTCCGGGTATTGCAGGTGTTACCCCCGTCAACGTGACATTTGTTCCGTCATATGTCGAACCGGTGAATGTACGAACATCTGCGCTTCCGGCAATCATAAACGTATTCCCTGCAGTGATTCGCAACGATGGACGATGCAAAAACGTAACGCTGTCAGTGGTGTTGCTGATGACATCTATCTGAGGACTGTTGCGGACAGCAATACCTGACTGAACATACAGATTGTTGAAATGAGTCTTCTCGGAGTTCCCTTTAACTGTGAGGCTACCATCATTTTCAGTCAGCAGCAGTCCTTTCACTCTCCAGTAACCTACAATCTGGACGTTATCCACGATGGCATCTGAACTGTCATAAATATGGAGTCCAATATCCCAGTCATCGCCCAGTGTATTGGAGCTTGAATCGTTGTATCCATCAATCCCGTTTTTGCTGACCATGATGCGCAGGTTGCGAATCTGACTGGCCCTGGCCGCGCTTACTGCAACGCTTAACTGCCGAGGGGATGCCGGGGTTGTTCCTACAGAGTCTTCATTGGTGAAAGACGTGAACTTACAGTCAACTCCGTTGATGGTCTTAACAGGGCGCTCATTGGAAATATTGCTGAATGTTTTATTTTTCGCCCCCGTTCCGGTGAAAACCAGATGCGTTCCCTTTGACCAGCTTTTTAACAAGCGATCCGGTGCCGGACGATAAGTATCCCAGTAGTCAATTCCGGCACCAATTAAGGAAACACCCTGCGGAATGGATAATGATTTTTTTACAATGCAGCGGCCCGCGGGTATCCGCAACAATGAACGCCCTGAATTCAGTGCTGAAATCAGGGCGTCAGAGTCATCTGTAATGCCATCAATCCTGGCCCCCCATCCCCGGACATCGCCCTCATCACGCCAGCGCGCCAGTTGTAATTCTGGATACAGCTTAGCACCATTGGGGTCAGATATCTGACCACGAAGAGTGGCGTCGCCAACGCTCAGCCATGAGCCAATACCAACCCCACCAGTGCTGGCCGGTGTAGATCCTGCCGGAACAGTTTTTGGGAATGCCCCATCCCAGCGGTAATACTCTCCGGTGCTTGTATCACGCAATACCTGATTTGGCAGAGTGAGCGTTGCCCCATCCTGGAATGAGTCCAGTGTGATGTAACCAAACTGAGCAATGGCCTGCTCGGCGGTATAGTTTATGCCCGAAATAGTCCAGCGTTGAACGCCAAATCGGTCAGTATAAAAATGCGCAGTCGAAGTGACAAATTCATCCAGTTTCCCCGCGTTAAATTTAAGGTCTCGCGGGTCTTCTGATGGGATTGGCTGGTTAGTTGGGATAGTAGCCATTATTATAAATGCTCCTTTGTGAATTTGATGTATATTGTATCACGAGGACTAGAGGACATATTCGTACATGTCGTCGCTATATTCACTCATGGTCAGAGTTGTGGTGCCGTCGCTGCCGGGATTCTTCTGGCTGACAACCCATAACGTGGTATCAAGCTCTTTCTCAGTGCTCAGCACGTAACGAGATTCAGATTGCACATTAGCGCCATCCCAAATATTCAACTCGAAATCAGATGGCAGGTTGCAGGTGAATGTATGCAATCCAGTTACCGTTGCTGGCAATCTGTCTGACACGCTGCCGTCAGAACTGGTGATCACAACATAAAGATTATCATCAGCCGTTAGCTGCTCGCTGGTTGTGAATACGTTCCCGTTACGCGCTTCAATAACGCCAGTCTGTTGCACGTCATCGTATATATCGACTACCTGAATCATGTCGCCTACGTTAACCCATTCGCCATCTGCCAGCGCCTTAATCTCCATGCTGCGGCGTGAATAAATAAGGCGGCGACACTCAAGGATTGCCCTATCAACAGCCTGATAACGATTGCGAACATAAAGCATGTCGAATTTCTTGGCTTTCGTTGGCTCACCTTCGACAATTCCGCTATCGGTAATGCGATAGTAAACGTTGGCCTGCTTATTCGTTGTTGGGTCGCGATATTCGACGTTAACGCCATCATAAGTGCCGGGAAGGCTGATATCATAACTCAGCTTATAACCGTCGCTCTGCGTGTTTCTGGTATTGAATACAGTTGCAGGATATTCTCGTTTTTCATCACGAGAGAAGCTCATCACGCCATCATCCCAGAATGCAGTGACACGAGCCGCATCGCAGATGGTCTGCAAACGCTCGCCGATGCTCTTATCCTCATCGTCAAACGTGTAATCGAAATACCCAAGTCGCTCATCAGGCAGGCTATCGGCAATTTCATACAACTTCACGATGTCTATCGTGTTTTCTGGATTGCCAGCGGTAATCAGCCAGTTATGCAAAACAGCATCAGCAAAGCTACGGGATGGCGCAAGCGTGTAGCGCACAGTGCCAGTATCACGATTGTATCCGATGGTATGGCGTGTGATTAATGCATTGTATTTTCTGTCTCGACTTCCAGTTGCGTTTTCTGTGGCTCTCACAACCACTTTAACCACCGTATCATCTGGATACGAGACGTTGGTTCGCGTGACTATTGAGTGAATCTCCTCAAGCTGAAGAATTGATGTGTCGGAGCTGTTGTTTGTTCGTCGCATCTGAATCGCGTAGCGACCAGTTCCAGCGGATGGTGTTAACTTTATTGTGTAGTAGAACGTGTCGTTTCTGTCCACATCCTGATAATAGTTCATCGACTGATATGTTCCGGGAATCTGAACGTTATCGTCATCAATCTTCCACCACTCAATGAATACGCTGAAATCATTACCGTCATTGGTCTGGTGTTGCAGGTGCACCCAAAGCTGATCACCATCAATCGGTGAAAAGTACGGACCGGAAACAATCGGCTGGTTATCTGTCAGATTGAAATAGGTGTTATTAATCGTCACGCCATTCAGTGATGATATTGGCGCACCTGAGTAGTTGATGCTGTTAATAATAAATGTGTACCAGTAGTTTACTGGTGGCAATCCACCATCATCAGTTTCTGTTGCAGATACGAGTCTTCCTGATAGCGTAACGTTTTCGGTGACAGATGCTCCACCTCCTTGCGCATAAGTGATATTCAGCTTGAATACCACGTCATGAGGCATGGTTAGATCAACGAAGTAATCGAATGCTGAGTTTTTCGGTATTTTGACAGCAATCTGACCGCCAGCAAATTCTGTTTCTGTGACCGTGGTTGTTGTTGCCGTTTCAATAACCACTGGCGGAGGGTCGGTATCCAGTTCGTTTGGTCCGTATAGTTCCTGGCCGTCAACATCATCAAATGCGTAAGGTTCATACACAACCGGAATGACCTCTCCCGGTTGATAAATGGTGTAACTCGCGCCAGCCAGTGAGCCGAGGTTTGACTCTGAGTAACGCACGGATGATACATCATACTTGCCGAGGCCAAAGTTCATGAACTCGGTGACATATTTAATATTATTGATGTATTCGAATAATGATTCCTGAAGCAAGTCAGGAAACGCGCGAATCTGCCCGAAATTATCTGGACGCGCTTCTCCATTTCGCGCAATGTTAGTCTGCGCTTTCAGACTGGTATTTGGTGATGTTTTAGAGCTGGTATCCGTTTTTGGTGTGGATACCTTCGGAGTAAGGAATGAGAAAATCTTCGTTACTGGCTTCAGTATTGCGCCGATTAGGTCGCCAATTGCGCCTGACGGCTGGCAATAAACATTGACCACATCGCCATCTCGCAAGCAGAAAGAAAGCTCATCATCTTCACTAAGCACTCTGCCATTTACCGCAATTGAAATGCTGGCAGGAAGGTTGGATTTATTCAGCCACTTCCACAGGTTAGTTCCCGCGGGAACAATCCCCATTTCTTTCGGTGTGCCCGGCATCTTCTGAACATGAATTACTGGCATAGGTGAGAAACCTTAACTTTGTTGATATTTTTTCGAGTGTTCGCAGCCTGTCAAATCTGACTGCCGTTTTCTCTCGCGCATGAAGTATTCTATCACGGCCCCATATCATGGCGATGTGCACAGGTACATTGCCGCGATATGCCACGACAACATCGCCAGTTACTGGTGATTGTGTATCCTTCCAGAACGTCACCTCGCTATCGAAACAGGTAACAAAAGCGCCGCCATTATCGTAGCTGTCGTCATGATGGATGTTTATGCCACGGCACAGGCGGTAATAAAGCACCACCAGCCCCCAGCAATCTACGGCGTCAACATGGCAACATCTGTCCTTGTACGGCTTGCCAAACATTAACTGCGCAAATTCTTCATCAGACATTACGCAGCCCTGGGAATTGAGCGATGTCATAAAGTTTTGCTACGTTTCCTTTGATCGGGTTTTTGATTGACAGCGTAACGGTAACGTCAGAACCGTCAATTGCCACATCGCTTACATACAGGCGATATGGCTTCAGTGGTGTATTCGTGTCAGTCTCTTCAAATCGCTGATACAGTGCGGTAATTGGCTCAATGCGACCCGAGCCAGTCCACAATTTCAGATATTGCTTGAAGTCATTAGCCAGACGTGCAAACTTGACGGTTGCGTTAATGGCTGGCGTGTTCGACTGCTGAGACTGCGTGATGTCCATGCGCACTGGCAGATATGTCTCGCCGCCAAGTACCATTTCATCAAGCACGTTAGCAACAAGCCGAACATAGCCAAAAGACGAATGGTAAAACGTTATCGTGTCGAACAGCGCCCAGTTAGGGCGCTTTGCTTTGTAATCACGTAATGATGGCATATGTATTCCTTACTATCAGACATTGAATTTTATTGTCGTGATGTACTTACTACCCCACGCAGAATCCGCTTGAGGGATAGCCGCGTAATCATCTACAGACGGAACGTTTATCACGGAGCCGTCGGAGTAGGTAATGTCAATGCTTGTCGCGCCATTCATGGTTACTTTTGCTGATGCCGTCGTTCGGGTTACCGGTGACGATTCGGTTACTATTGGCGACGTGGCAAATGGTTTTTTTTCAACCTGAGCGGACGCAACTGAAAAAGAAGATGCTCCATCCGATGCGTAAGACGGGAGTCTGGTAGACGTCATAGACGGTATGCTTGCCACCGCGATGGAGGATAGTGCAGAACCGTCTCCTGTCGCGGTTGTGGTAGTTGAGCATAGAACCCACCCATCAGATATTTCAGTTACGAAAGCCGATGTCGCCGTGCCTGATACAGCTTTATTAATAAGGTCGAAGTTAGAGTAGTGCGATGAAATCCCTGTGCTACCTGCGTTCCAATAAACCTGAATAAACTGGACACCATTCGCCTTAAGAATTACCGTAGCAGTATATGTTTCCCCAACATCTATTACTGAATCCCCCAGCGATTTGGCATACAAGAAATGGCTGTTATTTTCTGCTGTTGGGGTGACTGTGCCCGCCAGGTTGCCTTGATATACACTGTCCCCTGTTGATGTTAGTGGTATACGGGTGAAAGTACGTACCCACCCAATACCTAACCCACCTATCTGGTAGTTAATAGAACCGCCTTCTGGGGGCACACGCCCAACAGCAACCCCATTAATAAATGTAAGTGGCCATTTATTAGCAGCGGACTGCGCAAGATTACCGTTTCTGTTGATATAGTAAATCTGTGGACCTTCGTAAACAATGCGGCTATCAAGCGTAGATGACAGCATGTTAATTGGCATGTGCAGTATCGGTGTCATATAGCTTGCGGGAGTTCGCGATTAACGACTTCATCCAGCCAGTTATACCATCTGTAATCCAGCTCAACCAGAACATCATCAAACTCATCCATTGTGTTATTGAGTTTCTTGGCGATAACATTGCCAGTCCATGTGACCACGCCGCCATCAATACTGGTCTGCACAGGATAATCGGTAAAGTGCAGAGTCTGCTCCTGCAATCCGCTGCCGCCGAGGTCAATCATCATGGTGAACCAGTTGTTGCATTTGTTGAGGTAGTTCGAACTACGCAACCACTGGATAAATGCGCGTTCTTCTGCTAGCGTAAATTTCCACGTCAGGCTCCATGTCGCCGCAATGTCAGTTGTCAACTTCTGGAAAATCGGCGTTCCAACCGCAGGCTGGTCACTGCGGAACGGGGTTTGCTGTGTCAGGTTTTTACTGGCGCGCTGTGCCAGTGGCAGCCAGTCAGGGTATTTGATGATAGCCATTATTCGGTTGCTCTCCTGTTGGTATTAAAGTTCCTTGAGATAGACTGACTCATTGGGCCGCCTTCATTCATATCGGATATAAATGTCTCAATAGTTATCGATCCATCACCGTTATCAGTGGCTCTGCTTGTTGCGCTAGCATTGCTTGAATTATTGTAAACATTATTATAAACCACAACACCACCGCCGATTCCACCGGAAATATCCTTATTGCTGATAACCTTACCTGAATTGCCAGGTATCATGTATTGCCTACCTGTGCTGGCTTGGAATATTTCTGGTGCGTTTCCCTCGCCCACTTCGTACATACTTCCGGCGCTAACAGGGCCACCATTTTTTCGCTTGCCAGCAATACCCATTGCCAGTGCGCCGAGAACGGCACCTACACCAATTGCAGCCGCGCCACCGAATGAGCCGATTGATGCCACGATTGCCGCTGGAGTCCATGCCGCCGTGGTGGTTGCTGCTGCCGCCGTTGATGCTGCTGTTGTGGTTGCCAGCCCTGCTGTTTGCGCTGCTGTGGTGGTAGCTGTTGCCGCAACCTGCGCAGTCTGCCCCATAACGGCGGATTTCACCCACTGAACTCCCATTTCAACAAAGCTGTTTACCAGAGAATTCAGCACCGTAGAGCCGAGGCTGCGCATTGCATCCTGAACGCTCATTGTGCCTGTGAGCAATCCAGTGATGCTGTTTGATGCTGTGCTCATCGCTGAATCAAGCGCCGTGCCGAACAATTGCGCCCCGAGGCTTTGCTGCTGCCATTCAGCCCACATCGCATCCATTCTCTGCTGGCGATACTGCGCTTCAATTGCTGCGCGAGTCTGTTCAATCTCCGTAATTTTCTGCGGGTACGCAGCAGCATAAGCATCAAGGTCAGCCATGCGTTGCTGGTATTCACTGTCAATGCCAGTCGTTGGTGACGCAATGGCGCGTAGTCCCTGATATGATTTTTCTACACGCTGCCTTTCCTTCTCCGCTTCTGCCTGCTCCTTCAACGCATTCTTCTGGTCCCAAATCTTAGCGGCATATTCACCAGCCAGTTTTATTTGCTCCTGAGTCGCCGCCTTTCCAAGTGATTGCTGAGCATTGAGAATGGCTTGCTCGCGGGATAATTCGCTGGTAGATGTGGCATTAAGCATGGTCTGCTGGCGTAATTTCTCCAGCTTTTCAGCGACTGATTCAGCCTGACGTTCCTCTGCGCTCTTACCCTTTCCTTTGCCTTTTTTATCTTTTGTTGGTGCTTGCGCAATCTTCAGGTGTTTTGTTGCTTCAGCCTGTTTTTTTGTCTGTTCGTAGCCTTCCGCCGATGCCTTAACGAATCGCTCAACCTGATCGTTATATTGTTTTTGCTTCTCAATATCGTCATCACCAAAAAGCGCATCAACTCCCATTTGCGCCCACGCGCCCGGGTTTAACTTCGATATAACCGTGGCGAGAGACAGAATTTTATCGCTCGTGCTGGTTGACTTGTCACCGAGGAAATCAATGTATTTTGCCAGCTGGTCGATAATCTCAACTGCTGTTTTTGATGCGCCAGTAGCATCGTTAACGGCAACCACAAGTTTGGAGAATGAAACCTCAAGAGAACCAACAGCCTGATCCATTGTGCGAGGAAGTTTTTCAAACTCAGCATTGACGACTCTTGTTCTGTCCTGAATGGCGTTCAGTGCATCTTCCGCCGTCAGTTTTCCGTCGAGCATTCTGGCTCGAAGTTCACCCATTGAAATACCAAGACCAGCAGCTATCTGGCGAGCAAGCTCAGGCATCTGCTCAAGGATGGAGTTGAACTCTTCTGCACGGATTGTGCCAGATGCGATTGACTGACCGAACTGACGTAATGCGTTCGCCATTTCTTCGGTTGATGACCCGCCGATTCGTCCTATTTTTTGCAGGGTATCGGTAAGGTTCAGAACCTGCGCATTTGTCGCTCCAGCCTCTTTCAGTGATGACGTCAATGTCTCCCACAACTTCGTAGTGTCACTCAGGCTTGCACCAGTGGTTGAGGCGATATTTGCCAGTGAACTGAATGTTTCGTTCGCGGTTTTCGCATCAGTTGACAGGCGAGCAATCCTTGCCTGAAGCTGCGTCATGTTATCAGCAACCTCAAGGAATCGCTTACCCCATTCGATAATCAGTGACACGGATATTGCGCTAGCCAGCATCGACATACTGGTTTTTAGCCCTGAAGCTGCGCCGCCAGCATTCTTCATTCCGCTGCCAGCATTTCTGGCATTTTTATCCAGCCTGCCAAGCGCGCTTGTGGTTTTGTTGGTTGATGATTCAAGGTCATCTAAAGTCTTGTTGGCTGTTGTCGCGCCAGCCTTCAGGCCTTTAACATCCATCCCGACTTCATAGACAATTCCGCCGACTTCTTCAGCCATTATGTATTCCTCGCTTTTTTCGCTTTGCGTTCAGCCAGTGCCTTCATGCGCTCACGGTCTGCTTTGGCCTGATTATACTCTGCCGCGCGCTCTTCTTTCGTTAACCCTTTCGGCTCTGGATATTTATTCTTAATCATCATCTGAAACTCTGTCATGGACAGGTTTTCAGCCTCATCGCGCGTCATGTCGAAATGCGTGCGTGCTGAGATGATGTATTGCGACGCATGAAACTCGTTTGTTGTTTTCTTGCCATGCTCTTCCAGACGCTCAGGTACTTTGAGTGGGGACTTGCCAATGATGCCGTGCTGCATCAGGTTGCGCGCAATAATAATAATGTCGCTCACTGGCATGATGCTGGGGACATATCGCACGCCGCGTGGTGTTGGTTTCCATCCACCAATCAGCACAGAAATATCATCTTCACAGCATGACTGCATGACAATATAGGCCGCGCTCAGTACATGGCGACCATACACAGGCTTACTGATGGTTTTCATGACCTGCATCTGCGCGCCAAATGGCAGGTATTCCACGTGCTGCAATGGCGCAACATAATCAATGCCGTTGAGCTTAGCATACACCTCGACGATTTCTTTTGGTGTGCCGATTTCATTCATGGCGCGGAATGATGGCTTAAAGAAAAAACTCCTGTCGGAAAGCGAGATGCGCATCTCCCCGATTTCTGTTAGTGGCGTGCGATTGCTCATGTTTTGCATCCTGAATTTGACTGATGTTGATTATATCATCTCGGTGGTGTTGACACCTGCGAGGTGGTGATGTAGATTCAAGTCATCGAAACGAGTGATGAATAAATGAGGTGAGTTATGAAAATTAAAATGTTGATCGCATCTGCACTATTGGTTTCCTCTTTCTCTGCTGTAGCAACTTCCGAGGTGTGCAAGAACATTGGCGACATCGCATTAAACACTGCCGATGCTCGCGATAACGGTATCAGCAAGAATCTTGCCGAGGTGGTAGTTAAGGGTTCCACAAAAAACAACGAATCAGCAGAAATAATCTGACTTGCTATCGTAGAAATGGTTTATGCGCGCAAGGATATGACCAAAGAGCAGTTGCGTGATGTATCTGTTGCTTTGTGCGAAAAGAATGGCATGTAATATAAACAAGTTATTAACAATTGAGGTTAGCTATGGACGTTGTTATTTTGTTGTTTTTCGTTGGTTTGGTGATATTTGCGTACCTTCTGCCATCTTTTGTGGCTCTGCAACGCAAGCACGTAAACACGACTGCAATCTGTGTTCTGAATATTCTTGTCGGATGGAGCTTTATTGGATGGGTTGCGGCACTTGTTTGGGTATTAGTTAATAGTGGCGACAAGAAATGAACGAGCAAACAAAAGTTGACCTGATTTTCTATACTGAACTGTATGTCGATGCAGGTTATGATTACGAAGAAGCTGAACGCATGGCGAAAGACTTGCTTCGTGTGATTGGCGTGATTTTTGATGAGGATAAGGTGATATGAGTCAGTGGATTAAGTGCAGTGAGCGGATGCCAGAAGAAGGTCAAATGGTTCTCACGTCGTTTCGTGGTGTTGTTAGAACAGCAATATGCAAAACAGTAGATGGAATTGGAAGCAAGATATTTGTTAGTGAATTAGACCGCTGTCACGGCATTCCAGCTACCCATTGGGCTAATCCACCAGAGCCACCACAAGAATAAAACAAAGCCCCTTTCGGGGCTTTTTCTTTATCAGGATACGGTGCAAGCCGTGCTGATGATGATTTCAGGGTCAGTGGACGAGTCAGTTACCGTGACGGTATATACGCCAGCAGTAGGACTTGTCAGCGTTGCGCCTGATTCACCACCGACAACCATGCCATCTTTGCGCCACACGTAGGTGTAAGGAGAGACGCCACCTTCAACAGCAACGGTTAACGGGCTGCCAGCAGTGCCAGTTGATGGCAGATCGGTGGTGAATGCCAGAGGTTCAAGGCTTTCGACGGTGACGCTGTCAGAATCGTAAACCTTGAACTCAAGGCTGCCAGTAACAATATCGTTTGTGCCACCTTCGTGGCTGATACTGGTAATGTTGCAGTACGCGGTAACGATAGTCGCACCAGTCACCTGACGCACCCACAGGGAAGGCTGGCGACGAGCTTTCAGTTCAGTGACGTAAATCTCAACAAGACGATGGAAGCCAAACTCATCGCTCGGGTCATTCTTGCGGATTTCCACCTCTGCGCTGATGGTCATATCAGAGCTGGTAACGAGAGTGGAAACAAAGCCGCCAGCGGTATCCGCTTCAGACGTAGTAGTCTGCGGCGAGTAGTCAACGCCTTTGCTGGTGGTTGAACCTAAATACTTCCAGTCTCCAGCTTCCGGAACTGCGTCACCGCACCCTTCAGCAAGGAACAGTCGGGTCATTCTACCGACCAGAACGCCTTTATCATTTGCACAAATAGCCATTTCGATCTCCGAATTGTGTTAGCTGCTAACGTGGTGATTATATCACAGGTGTTGACAGTGTTATTTTTGTGGTATAGATTTGAATGCAACAGAGGTTTGCTCCCTGATTTCATTTAATTAAAGCCAGCCCTTCAATTAAAATTAGCGGCCTAGAGACGCCGGACGCGTAACCGGCACACAACAGGTAAGAGCATTAAAGAACTTGCAAAGAGCTTAACGGTCTGCGAAAGCGTTTCCTAGTGGCACAACTGGCATGTACAACTGAGTGCTCTTGCCGTTGTGGTGAATGCGTAGGCTGATGCGCTATAAAAATGCGGCGAATCCAGTACGTAAACCCGTGCCGTTTCGCACCTAAGCCGGAGATCAGCGCCGGCCACCACAACACTTAATATCCAGCATTATCGCAATCATATGTAGGGGTATGTATGGGTTACGGGGCTGGATATTAAGAAAGCACGCTGGCAATGCTTAAACCAGCACTTATGGACGCGTAGCTTAATTGGTTAAAGCAACCGACTAATAATCGGCTGATTGAAGGTTCAAATCCTTCCGTGTCCACCAAATTAAAAGCCGCTTCACGCGGCTTTATTTATTTCACAACCCGCAAAAGCAACTCATGCACAGGGCGCTTCTCTTCCGTCAACATTGGTCTTCCGAGTGGTGCTTGCAACTGGATGTAGTTAACGCATGAATCAATCGGATGCGTCTTGATGTGTTCGATAATCTCATTGGCTTTCTCATCAACATCAGCAACGTTGTACTGGCCTTGTTTCCCAACAACGTACAGAGAAAAATAGAAGTCACCGCCGAGGTCATCCATAACCTGCGTGCCCCCATTGGATTGCAGAACAATAAATTGCTCGTTTCCATCTCCGGTGTCATTCCAGAGCTGCAACTGCGAAGTCCAGCCATCATACAATCCAGCATCATGAAGATATGCATCAACCAGTTCAAGCATGTTCACAGTTTCATCTCCTTCTTAATCACGCCATCAACAAGGTCTTTCGTGCGTCGCGCTGCTTTAGTCAGGAATTGTGGCTCTCCTCCCGGACTCCAGTACGCACCATTACCATTGCTGCGTGGTTTGCCTGTAAGTTTTCCGCTGGCATTGTGGACATACAGCGCGTATTTCGCAGAATATCCAACCTTGCCAGTGATTCGCGTTCCGTTAACTTCCACGGTATCAAACTGACTGTTAATCAGCGTTGACGTATCAATTGGCGTTAGCGTGGCTGATTCGGTGCGGATGATGTATGTCGCTGACTTGATTGCACGCACAGCTTTCGTGGCGATTATCTCATCCACAATTTGCGATGTTCTTTCTACGGCTTGGCGGACGCCTCTTAATTTCGCTGGCATTATATACCCTTGCAAATTCTATTGTTGAAGTATACCATTGAATTGTCACGTAGGCGTGGAACCCGAAACGACACACAAGCAACAATAAATTTAACGCCCTTGTCAGTATGGTTTTGTTGCAACCATGTTCCACCTGACGAGGGCGTTACCTTTTGGAGTTAAACATGCTGACTGTTGAGAGACTTAAGCAGAAATTAATTTACGATAGTGAAACTGGTGTTTTTACATGGAAGAAAGGAAGAGGCCCAGTAAAAGCTGGTTCCACAGCAGGAAGGCCACATAACAAAGGGTATATCAGAATAGCCATTGATTACAAAGACTACCTTGCCCATAGATTAGCTTGGTTATATGTATATGGAGAGTGGCCAGAAAATGAAATTGACCACATTAATGGGATAAAAACAGACAACAGAATTTGTAATCTACGAGCGGCAACAAGAGAAGAGAATTGCAGGAACGTAACGGTTCATAAAAGAAACAGACTGGGGATTAAAGGAGTGTCAGAAAGGAATGATTGCAAAAAGAGATTTGGGGCTAAAATAATGATAAATGGAAAGGTTGTTGTCCTTGGTCAGTATGAAACTGCGGAAGAAGCAAAAGCGGCTTACAATGAAGCCGCGAGGAAGTATTTTGGAGATTTTTTTAGAGAGTAATTAGGTAATAAGGGCAAAGTCTGGAGGCTCTGCCCTATTGAAAGTCGAACCATAATTAATCACATTCAGAATCTGATTTGCGCCAGCCGCCAGCGGGTCAGCATCTGTTACCGTGCCGATCATGATGTAATCGCCAACGTTAGCACCAGTGTATTCTGTCCAGAATGTATTCTTCTGCACAATCTCATTACCTTTCGCATCGGTGGATACATCATCATTAAAGCCGTAATCGCACATGATGCTCACTGGTGCATCAAAAGTCGGCTTACCGTACTTGTCAGTGCCACTTTTGTGCCAGATGGTGCATGGCTGCGTATAGGAAAACCGAGCCAGTGAAGTCATTTGCACTTACTCCCGCGCACAACCGCAAACCACGGCTTACCGCTTCCGTCAGGGTCTTCCACTAAATCGCCAGTGCATCCGGCTGTATCCAGTAGTTTCATCTGATTGTACAGCGCCACCCACGGCTTACTGCCATACGCGAATGATTGCGATGCGCCAGAAGGTGCGCTCTGACTGGTGACGTAGCGACCTGCGGTATTTGCGCTAATCAGGATGGAAGCCCACAGCATGATCGCATTTTGTCGGCATTCATCATCAGGATAGTTCAGCTCAAGGCAATCGCTGATTGACGCCACAAGGCACAGAATGCCAGACGCATCCGTTGTGGTGATGGTCATGCCGCGATTCGCCATCTGGCTGACCAGTTCTTCAGGTGTTAGTGCTGTCATTTTTCTTCGACTCCCGAACTTTCCACCACATTTCAAACAGATTCTTTATTACCAGAGACAGAGCGCCGAGGATTGACGCCACTGCCGCCCACTCTGTCAGGCTGTGTGGAATCATAGCCTCAAAATAAGATTGCGTGACAGGTGTTTGCTCTGCGACTTTCAGGCCGATACCAGTGCCAATAGAAGCGTATCCGGCCTTGTCAATCACCTGCCCTGTCGTTCCGCTTATAATCTGCTCTGCGACTTGCCTTAGTGTCCCGTTCATTGCGTGTCTCGCTGATGATATGTTTCCAGCACTTATAGATTTGAATCAGCGAAAAAACGATGGCGACCACGCCAAGAATAATGTCCAATTTCGCCGCCCCATTTAAAAGTGATGGAAAGGATGAGCAGATGGATGCCGATAATAATAAATGCGTAATGCGCATGAAGCGGCGTTTCTACAGGCGTGATAAATTCCCATACGAATGACTCTATCGCAACCAGCCATTCGTAAAGGCTCATCGTCAGCACGCCAGAGCGCCATCTTTGTACTTTTGCGCAGCGCAATAGCCGGAAACAACCAGAACATAGACTGCGCAAGGTAATACAGATATTCGGCGGGAAATGAATCAGCAAGCACCCATCCAAGATACACAGACATCACCATTGCCGGAATGAACACCAGAAACGCGACCATGCCCGTGCAGGCGAATCCCAGCACATACATGATCATGATGGCAATGTCTGCGCCGAACATTATTTCTTACCGCGCGATGGTGAGCGGGTAGAGCCGTTTGGCTTCACTGCGCCGGTTTTGCCGCCAGTTTTGGTATTGCCAGTAGCGCGCGAGCGAGAAGGCGAATTTGTGGAACCCATGTTTAAATCTCCTGTTGTTTGATTAGCATGATTTTAGCATATTCCTGTTGACGTAGATTGATGAGGCGTTTATAGTTAGTGACGTAGAAACAACAATAAATGTTAGAGGTGATGGAAATGAGCAGTAACGCAAAACATTATGATTACTACATGGTTGAAGGTGATGATGTTAAGAAAGTCATTAACGCATATGATGACATTCAAAAGCGCCGCAATGAAATTCTCGGTGATGCAATGAAAAAGGTTGGTGCTATCGCTTTCACCGCGACACGTAGCTGGGGCGCGGTCGGCGGTGGCTTACTTGAGAGTTTTGTGTGGAGTAAGCAGTTTGAATTTCCGTGCCATGTAACAATAAAGCGCGAAGACTTTTGGGAAGGTCAGCGCGTGGTTATTGCTCGCGGAAAGGGAAACACAAAGGATGGTCGCGAATACAACAAAAAGCTGGACGCAGTGATGCGCGAGGCAAACGAGAAATTAAAGTTATTGCCAGAATGGAAGGACTACATCGTTAACCATTATGGCATCGCACGCACCGGCATTGGTGAGCGATCTGGTCGCGGATTTGGTTTTGCAATGCTGTCTACTTATGGCGGTAAACACCCGCAAAAGGATGATTGCCTGATTTTTGCAGTGCCAAATACAAAAGATGAAGGTCATGGGCAGGTAACGATACCTGATAACTTTAAGCAGATAACATACGGTCAGTTTTACGATATTGCTAATTCTGGTAATGAGGAATAAACAATGAAAACACTCAGCAAAATCTATTCAGACAAAGAAACCCGCAACGGCATTGCCGTTAACAAAACCTATCTCGTGCCAGTGGAGCAAATCTATCTGGAACCGGGATACAACATCCGTGAAGCAGATGAGCAACATGTGGAATATTTCGCGCAGTGCTGGGAGTCTGGTCAGCCACTACCGGCATTAACAGTTATTCCTGACGAGAAGGGAATCCGCATTCTTGATGGTCAGCATCGCTATCTCGGCGCATTGCGTGCCATTGAGCGCGGCGCACCAATAGTTCGTATTGAGTGCAAGGATTTCACTGGCGATGAGGCGGATAAAATTGCATTCATGGTGTCATCCAGTCAGGGGAAGCAGCTTGACCCGTTTGAGCGCGCAAAGGCTTACACGCGACTGAAAGGCTTTGGCTGGACTAATGAAGAAATTGCTAAGAAGGTGGGTCGTTCGGTGTCTGATGTGCAAATGCATCTGTCACTGGGTGATGTTCCGGCGGAAGTAAAAGCTCGCATTAGTGCTGGGAAAATCAGCTATGCAAACGCCGTGGCAGTAACGCGTGAGCATGGCGATGATGCGGTTAAAGTTATCGACGAGGCCGTGGAAGAGGCGAAGGCGCAAGGCAAGGATAAGGTCACGGCGAAAGTGCTGAAGTCGAAAAAGATTAAGCCAGTAGACCGTCTGATTGAGTTATTGAAGCAAGCGGACCACGTGATTCTCCCTGCTGGTCATGTGGTGGCAGAGGATGAGGAGTTCATCCAGATTCCTGTTGCTGACATTCACGAGGTTATGGCAATTCTGGAGAAGATGTGATGATTAAATTAAAAATATGCCCGTTTTGCGGAAATACACCATCGGCATTCATTGATAATAACTGGCAGGACAGGTTTGTTGTTGAATGCGGTTATTGTGGCACTGAAAAGAGAAGCGAGTACGGTGCCGAAGATGCGGCAGAAAGATGGAATGAACGCCACTTCGATGATGAGGATATTAAATGTCTCCAGAATCATTCATAGAAAAACAACTTCGCGCCAAGCTGCCAGACATCGACCAGATGGCAGTTGATGCGGCGATTCAGTATTGCAAGCGCAATCAGAGCGCTAAGAAAGGTGGCATTTTTGAAGAATGCCTGAAAGTTGCAAAACAACACATGATTAAGGTGAAGTGATGAAACTAAAAATCAGCAAATTATTACTTGAATCAGCATTAATCTTTCAGGCTCGAAACGACGTTCGATATTACCTGAATGGAATCTGCTTTATGAATGATGGTCGCATTGCGTCAACTGACGGTCATCGCGCATTCATTGGTGGCAGTCATGACAATAAGCTGACAGAAAATGTGATTATCAAGATTGGAAAGTCACCAACAAAACGTTATGAGTACGCCATCATTGATACTAAGTCGAAAATTGCAACGTATCATGATGAAGCTGGCACGATGGTTGGCGCTGGTATCTGTGAAGAGATTGATGGTCGATTCCCTGATATTGATCGCGTGATACCGAAGGAAACGAAAGCAGCAGCGGAAATTGGCTTTAATGCTGGCTACCTTGCTGATATTGAGAAAGTGGCGAAGCTGTTTAATCCTAAGTTCTGTGGCGTTAAGTTTGAGTTGAATGGAAATACAAATGCCGCAGTTTGCTGCCTTAATGCGCCATCTGGCGAGACTGCGAAGATTGTTATTATGCCTGTGCGTCTGTAGCAATAAAAACCCGCATAATGCGGGTTTTGTTTACTCTGCTTTCTTTTTCTTTGTCGTCTTTTCTTGCGGGGTTGCGACTTCGAAAGACTTTTCCAGTTCTGTCATGATGCGCAGTTTTGGCAGAAGATGCTCGGCTGGTTCGGTAATCACCTCGCCAAGCTGCAACTCACGGATCTTGCCTTTCTCTTTAACAAAGATTCCGCGTGCGATGACTTCGTATTTAGCCATTATTCACCTCAAATTCACAAAGGGGCTTTCGCCCCTTTTTTATTACAGCGGAGTTTGCGTACCGTAGCCGTTGAACACTTTGGACTTGCCAGTAAAATCCTTGCGCACCTGAAGCCCCATGGCAGACCATACGAGGAAGTTAAAGTTATCGTGCGGATTGTCGCGGGCTGTCGCATAGGTGGAAACAGGCTGAGCAACACGCGGACGGATGTACATGTCGTTGCGAACGTAACCAACGAAATGGTTGCCGGTCAGCAGGAAGTTGGTGCCAATCTTGCCGATGCGACCATTGCCGAACTGCGTGATGTACTGCTCAACAGTGCCACCTTTGAAACCTGCCGCATCAGAATACGGACGCATGAAGCTGCGACGTACTGCCGGGGAAACCCACAGAGTCACCTGCTCAAATACGTTCTGCGTATCCAGAATAGCCTGGAAATCCTGATTGAAGAATTTCACGATTTCGTCTGGCGCTGCGGTTTGCAGGTCGATATTCAGACCGCCGGAAGCATTCAGGTTAACCTGAACAGTGTTCGGGTGGTTGGTGATGCCGTAACCAGTGTAAACTCCGTTCACGTTCAGAGTCTGGTCGCCAGTCAGCAGATACTGCGCCATGTCGGAACGCAGGTTAAAGGTGACGTTGGCCTGATCGTCCAGCAGTGGGTCAAAACCTTCAGACTGCATACCCAGCAGCTCACGCCATTCGCGGCTGTAGCCAGTCTTGAAGATTGGAATCACATCACCAGTGTAATCGTAGCGGGTTTTATCCAAATCTTCCGGCTCCTGACCAGACAGAGTGCGGACGACTTTACCAGCATCGGAAGCAATGCGACTGATTGCCACTGTCTTACCGATGTTGATGTTTGCCGCGATGCCCATCAGGTCAGCCATCATGTCCTGACCAGCTTCGTTTCGGAAAACGCGGGTGGTGACGTTGTCTACGTCGCGCCAGTAATCTTTCGTTACCAGTGCGGTGGCGTTAACGCCATAGGTTTTCGCCAGTTCAGCTTCCGCGTTGCAGAATACCTTGCGGTCGATAGTGAGATGTTTCCACTGGTCAGCCACCACTGCGGAGTTGGCTACCAAATCTTTGGTAAAAATAATCTTTTCCATCATTATTCTCCAGCAGGCATGGAAGCATTGCCAGCACGACGAACTGCAACCAGTTCAGCGCCATCGGAGGCAACAGTATAAGTTTCATAGGAGTAGAACAGGATGTTATCCCCATTGCCAGCAACTTTCAGCGCACCAGCACCATTACTTGCCAGTGGTGTACCTTTCTTCAGCGCGGAAGATGCAGCAACCAGTGCGTGATAAGTGACGCCAAACTCGCACTGCACAGCCATGCCAGTAGCGTTAGCCGGAACAGCTTCAGACACATCACCGCCGCCGAGATAGTTATGCTGAAGAACGTAAGGGAAACCCTGACCGCCAGCGGTAGCGTGTGCGATGATTTTGTCATCGGTGTTGAAATCAACCAGTGCGCCCGGCTGCAATGCGGCATTCATGATACCTTCGCGAATCTGCGGGTCGTTCTTGCGAGCTGGGCCACCAATGATGGTGCCATAACGGATAGTAGCCATTATTCAGGTGCCTCCATATCAAAATCGTCATCAGCGTGGTTCGGCTGGAAGCCACCTTTCAGCGCGGCAGGCTTGCTGGTCAGCGCATAGGTTTCACGCAGTGCTTCGCCTTTCAGCGCATTCACAGCGGATTCCGGCAGCTTCAGTTCAGCGATGATAGCAGCACGCATCGCGGTTTCTTCCTGCTCGGTATTCGCCTGTAATTGCTCTTTCAGCTTAACGTTTTCTGCTTCGATGTCGGTCAGCTTCTGGTTGACAGCTGTCAACGATTCCTGAACCGGCTTGAGGGCATCAGCGAGTACCGCCTGTAATTCCTCGTTCGTCATTGAGATTTCCCCTTCAGTTGATTTTACCGGCTCAAGTTCAGTCTTATAAACAGCCTTGACCCGCTCACCGACCAATTTTACCACATCATCTTCAACGATGTAGAACTGCTGAAAAATCTGGCCTTTGATTTCAAATCCGACACGGTCGTCGTACACAGCCACAATATAAGGCCAGACATCCTCGCCAACTTCAGTCTTCAGAATCTGGCGAATCTGCTCACTGATGTTCTCAAACGACAGGTCTGATTTGTTGGTGATGTAGTTGATAGCCTTATGTAGCCACGATTTATAATTAATCTTGTTGGCGCTTTCGTCTGGCACGGTTGAATCCTCAAGGTTTACAGTGATTCGTTCGATTTGCTCGCCGTTGGTGGCAAAGATTCCAACGCCATCTTCTGGCGTTCCGGCTCCCGACACCCCCGGTGGCAGGATTGCGAGATGATCCCACTCCATGTTGCGTGCAATCCATGAGTATTTCTTGCCTTTGCTTGTACCTTCAGCAGCCTCTCGATTGAGCAATAAGCCAGTGGATACATGGATTGGTTCGGCATCCTCGGCAGAGTTCTTTAGCGCCTCGATGCGACCAATCAGTTCCTGACCATGCTCTGTTCTTTCAGCAATAACTTTGTTAACCTTCAGGTCTACCAGCGCCTTGCTGCCGTCGTGTGATGAGTTTTCAATCCATGCCCCAACGCTGAACTGGTTAGCAGCACGAGTCATGCTTGCGGAGACATATTTGCCGTCAATCATTGGGTGATTGTATGGTGCAGGCTTACCATCAAGTCCGTGATAGCTCTTGCGGATTTCCTCGCCCGGATACAGGCCGTTGTTCATCACAACATCATCAACCACTGGCACGACGTTTTTAATCACGTAGTGCGGGTCGCCATCAATGATTTGCTCACTGATATTGCTTGCTGAATTGATAGTCGTCAGGACGTTAACCTGCAGTTTATTATTCATGTGTTTAAACGCTTCCACTTCTGCGAGGCGTTTTTTGGCTGCTTCTTCTGTGTCGTATTCGCCAAATTGCTGTGAGCCGCCTTTCGACTTGACCACCCACTTGTCGCCAATCTTGACAATCATGGTTAACTCTCCACGGTTAGTTTGTGGTCGAATTATAACACAGGGAGATATAGCACCATGAGGCGGTAGCCAGTGCAAATAATGGCGAATCAGTGAGCGCGTAGAGCGTGAGAAAGTAAGTGATAGGGATTATGTTCATGGGCTACCTCCTGATTAAATGATAGCAGCCCATGATGAACAAAAGATATACGGTGTTAGTCTGAAATCACATCATCCATAAATGCGAGCGCGGCGCCTGAAAGGCAGAGCAGAGCACCATAGAAAATCATCTGGTACAGAGTATCAACCTCAAATACCCTTGCGAATGCGTATGCTGATAATATCCACAACAATGGAATCATAACCCAGCCTCCTGTTTTGCGCGATGCACGTATGACATGAACTTGCCGATCGGCATTTCCTTGCGGATTTGCGCCAGAATTGCGCCATGCAGCATTCGCTCTTCGCCAAAATACAGCTTATCCAGTCGAGTTTTGATGAGTGCTCGCGTGCGCTTCATGTGGTCGCGTGCTTTAAGTGCTTTCTCATGCCATACGCGATCATTCTTCTTATCTGCATATTGAAGCTGCCGTTCAACGGTTTCAATTTCAAATGCCAGTTGCATGTCATAATCTTCAAGCTGAATGATGTCTGCTTTCATAATGTCGTTTAATGGGATGATCATTTTTTCACCTTTAAGCCTGCTTGCTCAATTGCCAGTTCATATGCATCCATTGCGTCGCCAAATCCATTGGAGTAATCAACTGTGTAGCCTTTATTTAATGCCGCTCTTGAATCAACGAAATCCGGAGACTCAATCTCAATTGCTGCGCGTGATGCCTGCCATGCTCTCCACATACCTTGTATGTGGGCGTCTTTATAATAAATCGAGTCATGAACCATGAATGTCTGCATTGACACATTGCCAGCCACAGACATTATGAATTTCTCAAACTGCTCTCTACTCGTCATCTTCACTTCCTCCACTACCCAGCCCATCTCTTTACGGTTATTGGCAATAAACTCATCCGATGTTTCAAACAGAGTTCTGCCAGATTTATGCTTAATAGCCCATCTCATTAAGTACGTCCTCAGCAAGTTTGCGGAACATGATTTGCACTCTTGCCACTTTGCGCCACTCTGCCTCGGTAAGAATTACATCCTCCTGCTGCGGCATTCCTGACATTTCGCATGGCGGCAATGGCTCATACTCCTGCTTCTTGCGTTTGGCTTTCCCCATGACGCCCCCTTGCGTTGCGAAGAAGTGAATTAAATAGATTGCTTACATTGACTTCCTTCTCCTTCCATGAATAACGCCACAGCTTCTTGTGGTGGTCATAGCTTCGCGTCACATCACCGTTATGAAACATAATGCGGATGCGGCTTTTTACGATCCGGTAATCAATGCCAGTGGCTGCGCTGATTTCTTTCACCTCTGCGCCAGTGTTATCAAGCAAATGGCACTTAATCGCATCATCAATGCCAGCCGCATCATCAGAGATGAAATATTTATACTGCCACTTACCACCACGAATAACTGACTTCTCGCGGCTAATAAAGCCAAGTGCGAGCATCTCATGCAAACGATGCGTTGTGGTGCTTGAATGCTTTCCTCCGCAATGCTTTTCAATATATGCACGCGTTGCGCCTGGATGATTGATAATCACGCGCATGATTTGTGATTTATAGTCCATGATCGCGCTCCTCTGCTGCCTGATTGAAGTCGTCTGCGGTGTAGAGGTGTCCGTTTCTGGTATTCCATTTTTTAATTATGATTGATTTCTGTTGATATAAATCAGTTGCAATGCCGCACCCCAAGCAAACAACTTGCGATAACCCATCCTCTCTATCCATTGTCGTCTCGCCGCTCCCGCAGAATGGGCAATCCAGCAATCCCTCATAATTCATCATCGGCATATGTGGTGCGCTCATTTGGTCATATCCTTAAGTATCTTGTTCATGTTCAACTTGCACAGTCTTATCAGAACTCGGTCGCGCCTGTATCTCCATTCCTTTTTGCCGCGCATCGATTGCTTAAGTAGTGTGCGAAACGTAATATCCTGCTGCTGATTTCTTGACTTCTTGTTTCTGGCGTTGGACTCTCTGATGTCAGCGAGAATCAAATCAACTAACGTGCTGAACTTTCTCATTTCAACCACTCCCCAAGATTATTAAATTTAGGTGTATCGCCAGACCAGTCGATAACGTCCTTCTGCTGGCTGCGTTTGCGTTGCAGGCGGTTACGCACTTCCCGCAGCTCGCACTCCAGCCATTCGCGTGTGCGCTCAACTTCATTCAGTCGCTGGATTAACGATTCTTCGTACAGTTCGTCATGCGCCATTTGTAATTTCTCCCGTAGAATTTAATAACAACGTGCTCAACGCACAGATAACCTTCATCCTCAACCGTTACTGGTTGAACTATAAACCACCGCAGATATAAGTTCGTCAGCCTTTTCACGACCAGCAACCTCCGCTTCAAGAGCAAGTGAACACATGGCAGTTTCCACATACTTAATGGTATCTTCGCGAACGTTAAGGATTTCCATAACCTCGCGCACTTCTTTCTGGTATCTCGCTGCTATTTCTTTGTATCGCATTTCCACATCACCTTTTCCGTTGTGGTACAATCTACGTCAATAAGTATTGACTAAGTGATGTAGAAACGTCAAGATGTTTTTCGAGAAGGAGTAGTAAATATGCCAAGACCACGACGCGAGCCGATGGACATTATCACCAGCATTGTGGAGAAGCGGCAGCCGCTGACACTCCGTGATGTTCGCTACTTTGCCCGTTGCTATGTGGCGCTGGCTGATATGTCTAAAAATGACATGTATGATTTAATTCGCGCCAACTTCAGTGTTGACGAGAATAACAAAGTCACAATAAAGGAGAGTGATGATGGATTGGAATGATGTGTTCGAATACCGTGATGGGTTGCTATATTGGAAGATAAAAACAAACAGAAACATGAAAATAGGGAGGCTGGCAGGAAGCATGGCAGGTAATGGGTACATGCAGGTTCATTGCTTTGGAAAAGTGCGACTGATGCATAGAATAATTTGGGAAATGCACAATGGTGAGATACCAGAGGGGATGGAGATTGATCATATAAACCACATTCGTGATGATAATAGGATTGAGAATCTCAGATTGGTAAGCAGAAAGCAGAACGCTAAGAATCTTTCTATGCGATCTGATAACACGAGTAATGTTGTCGGAGTTAGTTGGGATAACAAGAGTAAGAAATGGTATGCAAAGATTGCCGTGAACGGAAAGCAGATTGCGCTTGGCAGATTCTCAAACTTGTCAATGGCTGCAGAATGCAGAAAAGCAGCTGAGGAAAAATATTGTTTCCATAAAAATCACGGAGCATTAAAGTAAATGAAAGATACAGAGCAACTTATCACCGAACGCGGCAGTCGATACGGTAAATTCAAAGATGGCGCTGAAATCATGCAGGAGCTGAAAGATGTGATGCGCGAGGTGGATGGATGGCGCAATCTGACGCCAAGCCAACGCGAGGCGCTCGACATGATTCAACACAAGATTGGGCGCATCCTGAATGGTGACCCAACCTATGATGACAGCTGGAAAGATATTGCTGGCTATGCAACGTTAATTGTTCATGAACTGAGCGGAGATATTAAATAATGGCATTCTGCGACATCACCATCGCGCAACGAAACGCAAACTTTACCAACATTGCTGACACGTCCGCGCAACTGGTATCACTGAACAGCGACGGCAGCGCAGTGCTCAAGATCGGCACGGAAACAGCGCAATTCATCGTGCAGAATCTGTCGCAGGCAAACGCAAAACAGGTGCTGATTAGCACGGGTAGCGTTCTGTTTCTGGCGGGTAATTACAATGCACCGGACCTTGAGTGTTCGTTGGTGCGCATCGTCGAAACTGCGGTTGAGGAATCTGTTGATGAACCAACAACATTGCCAGCAGAGTGAGCCACCAAAACCATCAGCATGGTGTGAGCAAATGGAGCGCAATGCGAAAGATGGTGATGAGGCTTATGCTTATTTCCAGCTAAAACAGATGTGGAAGAAGAGAGAAAACACCGAGCAAGCCAATTAAACACAAGCCCCATTACGGGGCTTTTTTATTGCAGTGATTCAGGTGGTTTTCCATAGCATTTCTTTGGTGATTTGCTTAGCCTGCATTTCACCGCAGACTGATAACCAGCGCGACCACTTGCCACATCAGAAGCCATCTTGTCATACTCTTCTCGCTTATCTCTGCTTAGCATTCCCCGCCCTCAATGAATTGTACTGTGCCTCACACGCTAATCCTGCTTCTCTTGCCCTGTCAGCGTAATCTGCCAGTTGTCGATTTCTTTCGACAGATTTGCTGAGCACGTTTCCAAGCAAAACTCCGGTTTTTGCGGCTGGATTGCCAATGGACTCAGCGGTGGAATATCCGATGAGCTGCTTGCGGATATTTGCGAGCTGTTGCTGCAACCTGCCAGACTTAGCAGCAGCATTGACAGCGTCATTGCGCGCAGCGTCAATCCTTTGCTGTGCGTCGGCCTGAATCTTTTGCAGTTCTGCATTGCGTCGTTGCTCCTCTTGTTCGTCTGCGGCCTTCTGTTCGGCGACTGCTTTTGCATACCCGGCGGCGTATTGCTGTTCGCCGTAGCTTGATACTTTATTTGCTGCCCACAGCGCGCCAGCGGCAACAATTATAATAATTGCCAGCGGTCGCCAGTATTTAGCGAGAATCGACATCATTGCGCAACCTCCGGTTTTCCTTCCTCATGCCGTGCATTTTGGTGAGAATACCAACCAGCATGATTGAATAGCTCACCCCTTTAACCACGATTGGCGGTAGTGCTGATTTCAGGTCATCCGGCATCATTACCCATACATGCATCATTGCATCAGGCCATAGCTGCAACAGCGAGCAGAACGAAATCCACGCGCCGAGCAGCCAGTTGCTTAGCTTTTTCATGCCACACCTCCGCCAGCGGCCTTGTATACCTGAATCAGCTTATCCAGTTTCTGCTCATGCTGACCATAGCCAGCGCCCGGCAACGAAGCCCAGCGGGAACGGCATTTATGGATGGCATCGGCAATGCGACCAGCCTCAATATCTGCGGTTGCTTTGCATTCACGGATTAGCTGCATTGCAATGGCGTCCTGCGATGCGGGGGAGAAGTCAGGCAGGCGCAACTGCTTTTTGTACGCGTCATAAAACTTAGCCAGCACCTGATAGCGTCCGGCGGCAGTGGATTGGATACCCAGCTTTGGCAGGCTAATCAGCTTTCTCGGGTGGTCTGAGTAGTCAGTAAATAGCGAGCCGCCAACAATTACATCATAACCATGATTATTGGTTTTCTGTCGCCCGTTATCCGTGCCCTCGCTGTACGCCAGCATATCCAGAAACGCCTTCATGTTTTTACTAATAGCCATACCAGTAAACCTCTTTTTCAGTTTTGCGCTTAGCTTTGTCGTCAGTCTTCTCACCCCACACGATGAAATGCGCAACAGCACATGAGAAGCAGCGCAGGTTGTGTTTCTTCAGAAGTGTTGATTTACGGAACACGTCAATGCCGATGTCGGTGGCAAGGCTTGTCAGCGCGTCGAACTGATTCTGCGTTGTGTCAGTGGTGATGTAAGGCGATATATCCACGGCATCGGTGATTCCAAGCGTCTCCATGCCGCGTTGCGATAGTTTCATTATGCCTCCTGTTCAAATAATGATTAATTCTATCACAATGGTGTTGACGTAGATTGAGCGGTGGTGTATAGTATCTACATCAACCAAACGGTGAGGAATAAAAGATGGGAATGTACACAGAGTTGGTTCTTAAGTGTCAGATTAAGGGGGGTGTACCGAAAGAGGTGATGGATGTAATCCAGTATATGTTTGCTGGTGCCGACAGGCCAGTAAAGCTTCCTGAGCATGAATTTTTCACACTACCGCGCTGGGATTCTATTGGTAACTACTGTAGCTTTTACCATCACCCATCCGTAGTTAATAGTTGCCCAAAATTTGACTACAGCGACGAGCAATACATCTTCAGTCGCAGCGATATCAAAAACTATAGCGGTGAGATTCAGGCATTTTTGGATTGGGTAAAGCCTTACATTGACGCCATGGAAGGGCGGTGTATTGGCTGGACTTGGTATGAAGAAGAATTGCAGCCTACATTAATTATTTTTTAAGGTTAAATCATGGTAATGGTCAAATTCAAAGAAAACGGACGCTGCGGAGTGTTCTGCCTTGAGCAAATCAAAATCCGTCCGTGCGGTAAAGTGGTTGCGCCATTTGGTCTGGTGCAGATACGTGAATGCGAAATCATTGAATATATTAAGTGAGATTGGTGATGAGAAAATTTAAAGGTACGCCGGGTGTGTGGGAGGTTGTTAATGGTGACGATAACGCGCCAGATGTTGTCTCGGATATTGGCGTTGAGATTGCGTTCACTCCAACATATAACGGTGATAAAACCGAACAATGGCATAACGCAAAATTAATCGCAGCATCGCCAGAGCTACTATCAGCACTCCAGCAACTACTTGAAATCTACGACGACCAATCCGGCAAGGATGGACAACATCAAGCAAGCGCCGCGCTCTTGATAATGCGCATGCGGCGGTTAATAAGGCGTTAGGAGAATAATTATGTGGCTTGTATTTAATGTTGGTTGTATCGAATGCGGCGTCTCATCAAATGTCGTTGCTATTTATCCACACAAGCATGAAGCCGACGCTGTTGCCGCAAAACTAAATGACAAACACTCATGGCGAGAAGGTGGTCAAAACTCCTATGAGGTATTTGAACTAAATAAAGCATATGAAGTTAGTGATGAATACAAAGAAATCCTTTTTGATGGAGAAACAAAATGAAACTTATCGACCTGTTAGTTCAAGAATTGCCTAAGCGTGGTGGGTGGCCTGATGGTGCGGTGGAGGCTGGTTTTTTATGCAGCAACACCACGCTGTACTTCATTGATGCCAATGGTGATTGTCCGTCAGAATGGTGCATTGAGATGGATTCTGAAGTGGAAGATAATGACATTGAAATTAGCAAGGACCAATACGAATCCGCACTAGCAGCATCGCAAAAGCCCGCATGGAACGGAGAAGGCCTACCGCCAGTGGGGTGTGAGTGTGAGTATCGCGACAACAACGGTGAGTGGTATCCGGTAACAATTAAATATGCGTCAGACCAACTGGTTGTTATTTATGGAATAACTAAAATACTCGGCGTAGAGCAGGGCACGGAAATAGCAAAGGATATCATCATCGACAAACCGCAGTTCCGCCCACTCCGCACAGAATCAGAAAGGAAGCATGAGGCTGTACTTGAATCTATCTGCGCGGTATTAGAAATGGTAGCTCAAGATTACAAGCGCGAGGGTGAGGCCAAGCTAATTTATGAAGCCATCGCAGCAGGCAAGATTCCCGGCGTGAAACTGGATGATTAAAACAATATTCAGCATCGTAGAGATATTGTGCTATGCGATAATAATATTTGTTCTGTGCATGCTAATAAGATAAAACCAAGCCCTCACTTAGAGGGCTTTTTGTTGACTGATTGCCACGCCTCGCGTTGCTTATCAAGCCTTTCCTGTGATGATTCAAGAATGACTGGTTTTCCATCCATTAATAACGCCGGGGTTTGAGCGCAGTGACAATTCCTGCGATTAGCAACTTCGCTATAGAACGTATCAATCTCTTCTGGTGTATAAAACCGTCCGTGTCTCGCCGCGTGAGTCTGGCGCGTTGTGCGCATTAATGCCGATTGCCACAGCATCACAGTCTCAATACCCAATTCCTCGCGCGCCTCAATGACTTCCCTCCTGTGAGCCTGTCGTAGCGTTCCGGTGATTTCAGTCTGCGCTATCTGTTTCGCGTAGCTGTGAGACACATCGACACGCTTAACGATATCAGATTCAACATCACGAGGATTAGCACCCCGGGCAATGCCTTCCATAATGACAGATGCCAGTTGCTGACGGGAATAATCACTCAATCCGCGCCAGTCTGAGTATCCGGATGTGTATGCCAGTTGCAGGCGATTAAGGTAAGGCTCGCTGTAGAGTATCGCGGCAATCGGCCTTTGTTCGGTATAAACCGGAGACAGGCTTGACAGTTCTGAGTTAGCCTTCTGCGTGCCAGCCTGATACGCATCACCAATAAACACGTTAGCCCACATTCTGCCGTGACCGAAATCATCACCTTCAAGCAGAATCTCGTCAATCAGCGCCTGCAACTCATCCATGAAGGTGGCAGCCCGCGCACTACTGAAGTCATAGAAATACAGTTCGCTTGATTCTGCGTTGACCTGACTATGCGGAATGGTGCGAAACAACTCAAGCGCACGAGTCCTGAGTTGCTTATATTTGCGCGTTATCACCTTGTCCATCTTTGACAGGCGGGTTGCGGCGCCTAACGGGTCGGTCAGGCTCTGTGATATGCGCGGTTGAGGTAGCCTTGCGTTAAACCGGAGTATCTTCATTTTCGTCTTCCGGCGGAGTGTCTTCGCGATAACTTTCATCGAGTTTAATCGGCTCCATACCAACCATGCCGCGAGCTTCATCGACGGTCAGCAACGCAGACTGACCAGCATCAAAGAACGACTTGTTCGCAGTTGCGAGTTTAGCCAGCAATTCAGCTTTATCCAGTTCTGATGGTGCCAGCAGGTCATCCCACTTAACCTTGTAGCCATTCTCCGGGGCTTTATCGACGATGCCAAACTGAATCATGCGCTCAACGAACATTGAGATAACATAATCAACCCACGTTTCGCGGCGCTGTTTGGCGGTCATTGCCTCCTGCATCTTGTCTTCATCACTTGCAAGGCGTCCGGTTTGCTGACCAAAAATGACTGTGAATGGAAGTGCCATTGATGCGGCGAACTGGTTGGCAGCCACTTCCCATGTGGGTTTTGGGTCTGCCGGCGTCACAGCGAGAACCTTTGCATCCGCGCCCATTGTGAACATGGCACTGTCGATACCGGAGTTTAGCGCCTCAATGTTCTCATTCATGATATCGGTTAGCTCTTCGATATCGACGCCCATCGACTGTGCCAGACTTGCTGGCGTTACGTTATCCTTCGTGTAGTTAACTGCCAGTTGGCGACTGGCATTCTTCAGGAACCCTTCCGCAGAACTACCGGAAACCTTTGCCATGTCGATAAGGCTGTTGTAGCCAGCACGCAACATCGGTATGCCGCTGAACATGCTGCCATCGAAGCTGCCCTCAGCCAGAATAATGATGCGGTCAGGATGAATCTGCACTGAACGCTCTGGCTTGCCGTCACTGTCGAAATCCTCCACGGCGCTTTCCTGATATTCGTACATCTCAGGCATTCCGTAGTCTTCGCTGGTTTCGTCGTTATTCCACGCACTGACTTTGAGCTGCTCCTCCCATACCGGAATAAAGCGAACAATGGATTTATCTTTAATGCGGCGGGTTTTGGTGATGTCTACCGGCTCACTCCATTGCTTGCCATCACGGATTTGCAGGATAACTGCGGAGTAGCGGTTGATGGCGTTGCGCTTGTCGGCCTCCTTGATGAACGGATAGGCGCGCTTCATCATGTCATTGATGGACAATTCCCACGGCGTAGAGTTCTTGTCATCCTCTCCATCTTCAACTACTTCAGGGTATTTCTGCCAGCATTTATTAATAATTCGGTTAATGCCAGCTGCGGCGGCAGGATGTCGCTCGTATGCATAGCGGAACATCTCGGCAGTGATTTCCTGCGGATAGCCAAGCTCCTTCCACATGAACTCGCGCTTCTGGTCCAGATTCTTCCCGCCAGCGCAAAGCCGTTGTTGCTGAATCGCCCGGTTATTGTTTGCCACGCGGTCGCGTATATAGGCGTTTAAAGCATCGATTTTGGACATATGTCACCAATAAAAAAATCCCATCACGTTGGATGGGATTATAGCATGGTATCAGTAGTCGAAGGCTCGCCTGTGCATCGTGGCGTTACTGTGATGGAATACAGCATTTTCCATCCTATCCCCGACCACCAACCCTCTGCATTTTGCGTAAATCTGACATCGCTTATCATTGAGTTCATGACGGTTATCAAACCAGATGCTCTCAAATCTTTTTCTAAGTTCAACAGACATCTCGTGAAGATGTTTTCTGTCCATCACTCCACCTCTATTTGAAATATTGATACAGCAAACATGGCACAACGCCAGTTACCACGGCGAAAAATGAGCCAACCATGAAATGCTTCCAGCTTGGCTCACTCGCTCCGGCAGCCATAGCCCACCAGAACATAAAGTTCAATGGAATACAGAACGACCAGAATAGTGCCATCATTCCACCTTTTCGAATTTGTCGATAACTACTTTAATGCCCTGGTCAGTCAACTCTGACACGCTATCCTCCAACCAAAACCCAGCAAGCGCAGCGGCCGCATTAGTAGCAATTATCACTTTACCGACCTTCTCGGCAACGCATCCATTATTGAGAATAGCTTCCGCATGAATAAAATAAACGCTCATCACTCAATCTCCTCGCCATTAACAAACCTTTTCAACGCATCAAGAATTCCATCGCCTGACGTTTGCTTAAATTGATTTCGTCAGTTCCATCCTGAATAATTTTAATATCATCACCATATCCAGCCATCTTGTATGAGAAAATCTCCATTTCTCCATTGCCATTTGATTTCTCAATAATCATCATATCACCTCAACAAAGTTCACCATCAGTTACCATTAACAACTTCTGCCATGATTTATTTCTGACCACGATTAATCCACCATGCAGCAATGGCTGAAATAATCCACAAGCCGATAACAAGCCTGAAAACCCGCCAGTTTAGAATGTCATCAATACTTGGCGCCTCCCATCTAATCAACCAGATAAGCGGTAAAGCAATCGCCAGTGCAATGGTGTACCTAATACCAATAAACAGAAAATCTCTTGCAAAACCTCTCATAATCACCCTCTCAAAAAATCATTCTTGCAGCAGATACCCTTATATCCTCGCTTCTCTTGCAGGTTAACGAAAACGTCATCAATAACACGCAGCAGGAAGTCCTCGTCGATATCATACCGACGGCAAATCACCTCATCAGGCACGCCAGCCCGCGCCAGTGAATAAACCTGTTCTTTTTCCTCCTGTGTAAATCCTGCATAGCTGCGCATAGTGATATCTCCGGTAAGCCTGATGTAGATTATACTATGCGCTCGGTGTAGATTGGTCAAGTGTGGTGATGCAGATTTATCAACAACAATAAATGTTGACGTGGATATGCTTGTGATGTAGATTGAACTCATGAAACGGAAGGAGTGAAAATATGAAAGATGTTAAATTTAGCGCAAAGAAAAATAAATTTGGTCGCATTCTGTTTTATGTCATGGAAGACGGCAAGCATCTTTATGAGTTCAACAAAATAGAGGATGCGGCGGAATGGATTGCTGAACTTGGTCGACGAGCATTGATTAAATGAAAGTAGCCCTCAGATGAGGGCTTTATTTTTATCGCCTGCGCCGGATTAGCATTCCACTGCCGCGTTGAACGATGTGATCTCCAAGTCCATAGCGTAAACTATCAATCGCGTGATTGTATTTATCAACTATATCAGGGAGTATGTTACCTGTTAATTTGTCCACCTTATAGCTGTACATTGTCATCTCTTCAATGACGTGCCTGCATCTTGAGTGCACGTAAATCCTGTCACACCCACGCAGCCACGTAATACCGTCCTCAATGCTCCCCGGCCATTTTGCGCACGGATGAATATCGAATCCAGAGCGTCGTATATGGCTTATTGTTTCAGGTCTTGCGCAATCCCCATACCATCTGTACTTCTCTGAATTTGGGAATGCTGAGCGCATCGCTTCCGGCGTGTCAGTTATCTCAAGGCCAACCTTTGCAAAGTCACGATAGATATACAGGTTTCTTCGTCCATCACCCAAATCTTCTACATATGATTCAGTTGCTGCTGTTGCATCCTGAGAAAAACCAAAGTCAATGCCGTAGTAAGGCCCACCCCACTCAGGAGATGGTTCAAAGTCGAGTGTTTGCCATTTCCCCCCGAGAACAGCTTCGTCAGACCGCTTGTTGAATAAGCCTTCATACACCCAAAGGTAGCGATCATAATCCACGGCCTTCATCTGATTCATGTGCTGCTTCAGCTCTTCCGTGAACCACGGGTTATGGATGTAATTAACATTAACGACAACAATGTCATCATCCTGATATATGCCGTCAACCATCTTGTCAATATAAGGCGCAACAAAGTTAGTCCATGTCGGGTCCGTCTCTTTGTTTGGGTTAAAAACAATAATAATTTCAGAGCCAGCGGCGCGGACTGTTGGGATTAGCGTATCCCATGAAACCTGGCTGATATTTTCTGATTCTTCACAGAATACATCTGTAAGGCCAGCCATACCCTTAATGGCGGTTATATTTCGCCACAAACCACGGAAAACAAACTTTGACCTCGTTGAATGGTGGGTTATTTCACCATCCACGCAACGATATTCCTGAGTGTGTCCTTTCCTGTTTATCTCATCAACCAGTTCGGCATAGCTTGATTCTTTGATTGAGTTCTGTATCTCACGAAAGCATCCGACGCGACTGTTACGGAATCTTGCCTTTTCGATGAGGTAAGAAACAACGTTAGCCGTCTTTCCGCTCCCCCTACCACCATAGAACACTTTGAAACGACGAGGATAAAGCAGTAATTCCATTCTCTCGGGAATGAGGATTGTTGGTTCTTCGTTTGTTTCAGATACGCCTGTTGATGTCATTTTTAGGCGCTTTATAACATTAGGCGTACCATCGGCAAGCAGTTTGTTAACAATGCCAAATACAGCAGACTCAGGCTTTGAAGTTGAGTTTCCAACCGCCTGTTCAAGTTTTTCGATTGCCACACTTGAGAGTCTTTTTCTAGCCATGATTAAAAAACTCCCCGTGATGTTTCTCTCTTTCTTCCATTATCTTTTTGACTGCATCTTCAATGTTGGCGAACCTGCCAAGATTAACCATCCTGCCATTTATATTTAATCTTGCCATCCACTTGCATTTTGATTTATCCCAATACACACCCTTAACCCCTGACGTGTTGTTTGCCTGTAGCTTTTTGTTGTAACCATTTTGTTGATGGTCAGCCTCTCGCAGATTAACAAAACGATTATCAAGCGTATTGTTGTTTATGTGGTCTATTTCTTTTTCAGGCCAACTACCAGTCATGTAAAGCCAAGTCAGCCTATGCGATCTATACCACTTTCTTCCAAAATGAATATAGTGATACGGCCGTTTGCTACCAACGGTACCGCATAATTTTATTGTTCCTGCTGGCTTCCCGGGTTTAGCCCTTCCCTGCTTGTGTGGGTTTTTCCATGTGAAAATTCCGGTGTCAGGATTGTAATCAAGGATGTGTTTTAATTCTGCTTGCGTAAGCATATATAGATTCCTCATCAAGGCATCATTGAAGTGAATGCGGCAGGCGGTGATGAGTCGCTTTTCGGGTGCCCCCTAGCCGCATTAATTATTATAAATCAGTTACTGTTGCTGTTCCAGCAATTTCTCCAGTCGCTCAAGTCTAGCAGCGAGTTCGGTTAACTCTTTCACATCAAGCCCAACCTTAATCATAGACACAACCTGAGACGCCACATCGATTGGAAGTTCCCCACTGGAAACAGATTGAATGACGTCCTCTATCTGTTCTACTGGCGTAGCATCTTTGCGGTATTTAAAATTAACCGGAGGAGCCATACTCTTTTGTACCGGACTGATACGCAGGAATATTTCCTTCAGCATTTGCACACCCTGAGTCGGGTTTTCCTCAGTCATCTTGATTGAAGTCCTGATAAATGCGTCAAGGAACTCCTCTTCTCCAAGTCCGCACCGCTTTAATGCCTCAATAAGCCTGTTTCTGTAGCTTAATCCTCTGCCAGCAGGCTGGTACTCAGAGGAAAATTTCATGACAGGGTTTGGATTAGCCATTCTGTTTTCGTCTTTTCGTATTTCGATATCGTTAGTTTAACACAGATAAAAAAGAACCCGCACAAGGCGGGTTAAAGGTTGGGTGATGATATGAGTGAAGCAATGGTGGTTATGCGTTTATTGTACACCATCATTATCGCGCTTGCCAGCATAGCACCATGCATTTTCTGTTTGCGTCTGCACATGAACGATTTCAAGCGCATCTGGGAATGTTTTGGCAACCTTCGCTATAAAATCGTCCAATTCGTGCTGCTTGGCGAGTTGCCAAACCTTGGCTTTAGTTGTTTGCATTAGCGAAAGCCCTCGTTGAGCACATGTATTTAATATCATGCACACCATTGTCAGGCACAACCTCAATGCGATTGCTGAGTTGTACCATCATGTAATGACACGTCATCATGCCGTCCCAGTAGCGCTTCCACATAAATTCCATTGCGCAGCTAATATCGTTAAACATAATGCACAACTCCTGCAATAGCTGCTACCATCGCCAGCGCATAAACAGCAAGGAAGATTTTAGCGCCAGTGGTGTAGCGGCGTCGTTGGTGTCTGGTCATATATACATCTCCACTAAAGCGTGCGCCACATAGAGCGAACTGATAATTAACATGAACGGGTAGCTATTCACTTTTAGCCAGGATTTCGAATTGCTGGTTGGTGGTGTCGAACTCATCAGGAATTAGTTCCTGCATATCTCGCAAGGCTTCTTCAAGTTCTGCAATTCGACATCCATCGTCAAGGGCTTGGTCCTGCATGTTTTTGATTTCTTCAAGTAGCTCATCGCATTTAGCTTCTAGCGCTGCGTAATCAGTATACTTAACATATGAGCGAGAGATGTCATCTCCATCTGTATTAAGCCACGCGTCGTTGCAGTTTACTGCGTATGTTTTAACTTCACTCATACCCTAACCCCCATAATTTCTTCGCAATAACCATCTTCTTCAAACTCAATCTTTGCGATTTTGAGCGCATCCTCATCGGTGATGTCAATCGCTTTGAATTTGCACTTTGCCAGCACGATGCAGCCTGACATGATTAACAATTTATTCCACCAGCGCACCCGCCTGATTGTCCTGCTCGCATACATTTTGTTCTGCACAAACCAGAACTCGTATGTTTTCACTTTTGCCATGTCATCACCATTCGAAATAATCCTGCTGAATCGTGCTCAGAATACGATAATCAGCTCATCCATTACTCTGCGCTTACCTTCACCATTAAACACGCGCACAACGCGATTCACGCGGATGGATTCCATTGCATTGCGTGCCTGCTTGCTCATGAAGTTCTGCGCGCCAACGCGTCCAAGTTCCTGTTCCAGCTTCTCGCGACGATAGATAGTCTTTGCCATTTGTTAAACCTCATAAGAGTTAGTAATTGCCTTAATACGACAGCGATACCACTGCATGATGTGTTCGTTATGCCAGCTACTCATTTTGTTACTCCTTATACCCTGATTTAGAAACTGCCACTGCGATAATGATGAATGCCATGATAACCAGACTGGCGATAAGCTCGAATGCTGTGCCAGTCATTTGCTTAAACCATACGCCGATATTAAAGCCTGCATTGCTGCGTTCCAGAATGCTTCCGCAGGAATGCTATTGTTTGTGCGCTCAACTGCGATACGTGCCATAGCCTGCGCATCCTCAAATTCTTCACGGTCTTTGATTTTCATTTCTTCACCCTCGTTTGTTTCGATGAATCCAATCTACATCAGTTGCGATTCTACGTCAATATGATTTTCAGTTGTCGCATCAGTTGGTTCTGTTGAAACATGAACAATTGAGCAATTATTAATCACACCACAAAAACCCGGTAAATCCCGGTTTTTCAAATAAAGTACCGGTAATCAACATCTTACAAAAACAATCCTGACTTAAAAACTACTGTATTTACCTACAGGTGGTAAAAATCAATCCAGTAATGACGCGGGCTGCGGAGGAGTTACCGGTTTTACCCGGTAAATCCTATATAAGTAAGTAAGTTACTTTCTTATATTAATATATTGATTTTATTAGAGTTCCTTAAAAATTAGACCAATTAATATACTA
>ENA-OZGO01000048-OZGO01000048.1-human-gut-metagenome-genome-assembly--contig:-NODE-48-length-43963-cov-6.662795_pt1 | contig 43963 bp, 46 predicted proteins | sample MGYA00244658_ERZ653662 | MGnify/ENA primary metagenome ERZ653662 (study PRJEB26926, sample SAMN06165217) | human gut metagenome | biome: ENVO:00009003; feature: ENVO:2100002; material: ENVO:00002003... | reverse complement strand
GCATAATGAGGCGATCACCACAAAGACGATCGACACCCTATGTACCATACTGGACTGCTCCGTATCTGACATTATCGAGTATGTGAAACCGGATGATATCTAGGATATTGTCCGGCTTTTTTCTTCAAAAAACTTCGTAAGATCCGGTTCATTTCCGGTTTCTTTTTCCATGTGTAGATATTCTTCCGCCCATTGTTCCATCAGAGCGACAACCGCTTCATTTTCCCGAAATGCTACCGGATGCAGAGTTTCAAATATTCCATACATCCGTGCCAGTATGATTGCGGTTTTTATTTTCCTGTCCTGACCGTCTCTTTCCATATGGTTCCTTTCTCCCGGCAGAATCCTCTGCCGGGTCTGTCCTTTTTCTTTGTCTCGTATGCATTTATGCATACTTCTCTACCTGCCTCGGCTCCCTTCCCCGCTGGAACAGCCACGCCTCCTGCAATGGCATGTTCAGGATACTGCTGGCAGTCTTATTCGCTTTCCGGCTGATAAACTCTGCCGTCTGTACATCTTGTCCGCCCAGATACAGACAGTTATCACAGTTATTCAGAATGGTCTTTGCTCCGGCTGCTCCGTACATCTGCTCCAGCTGGGACAGGCTCTGTAAGATGATGCTGACCGATATTTCCCTTGACCGGATTACTGCGATCAGCTTATCAAAATCCGGGATAAATACATTGGCAGCAAAGTCATCCAGATAAAACCGTACCGGGATCTTCAGTCTGCCATACATGAAATCATGGTCAGCACTGTCGCAGAGTTCATGGAACGCCTGTGCATAAAACAGACTGATTAACTGATCCATGGAACGGTCGGTATCACTGATCGTCAGAAACAGGGCGGTCTTCTCTCTTCCCATGGTTTTGAAATCAATCCGGTCATTCTTTGTAAGCATCACCTTCACTTCTTCATCTTCATACATATATAGCTTCTGTGCCAGAATCATCCGGATTGATTCATAGGTCTTATCTGCCACACTGCAGCTTTCGAGCATCTTATAAACAGAGACCGCATAGCTTTCCGGATACAGAAGCTCCAGTTCCCGGAACAGTTGACGGTACGGACGCGTTCCCATAATGTTGAACAGTTTACAGACACTTACCAGATTCTGTTCCTCCTTCGGCAGACATTCCAGCGTATAGGCACCCAGATACTCTACAACCTGTCTGGCTGCCAGTTCCCAGTAAGGCTCCCGCTTGGAAGTCAGTGGAACCAATGCCGTCGCAATCGTTTTTAAATCCTTCATCCGGTAGCTGTCCGTTTCCTTGTAATACCGGATATAGTCAAAGGGATTGTATCCGCAGCTTTCCCGGTAGCCGGTAAAATCCAGACATTTGACCACATAGCCGTTGGCTTTCAGTGTTTCTCCCAGTTCTTCGATCAACTGACCTTTGGTATCAGCGATGACCATGCTCTCATTCATCCGCAGGATATTCGGCATCACATACCCTCTGGTCTTTCCGGCACCGGACGGCCCGATGATCACATCATTGTTATTTAACCCTGTCACAAATGTGTTGTTGTCGACCAGCTCATTCTTTGCCAGTATCCGGTATCGTTTCTTCATTCCTATGATCTCACCTGTCATCCCGTACCTCTCCTTTCCAGATTGCATCTGCCAGTCCCCATTCGATACATTCCTCTGCGTCAAAATAACTGTCAATGGCGGTCTTTTCGTATACCTCCTCCAGCGTCTTTCCGGTATGTTCTGCTATGATGCCTGCGGTCACCTCTCTCATTTTCATTAAGTCTTTACTCAGTCGCTCGATCTGGAGTGCATTTCCGCCCATCCTGCCCCGAATCAGCGGATCATGGATCATAACTCTTGCATGTGGAAGTATTTCCCGCCTGTCACCGGATATAAAAAGCAGGGCTGCCATACTCGCTGCGGTTCCTTCACATACCGTGCGGATCGGACAGGATATCGCCTGCATCGTGTCATATAATGCCAGACCGCTTGCCACCTCTCCACCCGGACTGTTGATATGCATGACAATCTCTTTCTCTCCATCCAGCTCCTGCAGATACCGCAGCTGCAGATTCAGGGAATATACCAGTTCCACGGTGATATCTCCCATGCACTGAATCTCCCGCTTCTGAAACAGTTCATTTGTAATACTGCTTCTAATATAACCGGTGCTATTCTCCTTGATAACCTCCGGCATCATCATATATACATTCATTCGTTTTTTCTCCTTTACAGATCATATGGTTTTAACAATATCGTATATAAAGCCTTCTCTTTATCCTCCGGCTCCATATCTTCCAGCTTCTGCAGAAACTGTGCCATGCTTTCCACATCCTCCCAGCCCATAGCTGCCATATGATCGTTCTCATGGATATATGGCCAGTAGACATGACTGGCACCCGCCATATATTCCCTCCGGCTCATGCCGGCGATATTTGCCACGATCCGGTTTCCGGATCTGCAGCTGTATTTCTGAATCTTATAGTCTAATGGGCTTCTGATTATTTCATTCATCTCAGCTCCTCCTTTCATGCGTAAACAGATAACGGTTTTGCCAGTGTCTGCATCGCCAGTTTCCCAATCTCATGCGTTTCCGAATTGTGGTAATACTCGGTAACCAGCTCCACAATCTCACGATAAGTAAATCCTGCGAATTCCTCCTCTGATAGCTTCAGATAACATTTCAGAGTCTGAGTCTCATCCGGAAAGCCCGCCATATAACTCCGGATTGGCATATCTTCCAGCCGTTTCACCAGAACCGCTAAAACGTCAATATCTCCCGGCAATCCCTCCTCTATCTGCTTTAACCTTGTTTCCAGCGATTTCTTTTCCATCCGCCTTCTCCTTTCTGTTTCTTTCACTTCAGTTCACGCTGCTGTCACAGATTTTTGTTTAAACAACAAAAAAGGACATATCTTCCAAAACAGTCTTTCCCTTTGTTTTGAAAGATATATCCTTTTTCATGTAATTGCTATTTAGTTTAGCACGGTTTGGGTGCTTGTCAAGAGGTTTTTGAAAATTTCTTCAAAAAACTTTTAAAATGAAAGCTCTCTGTCTGCTTTTTCTTCTCTCATCCTGTCCTGCTCCCGAAAACTATAATAGCAATCTTTTCCTATAATGATGTGATCCAAGAAATGAATCCCTATCAGCTTCCCTGCCTTTGCCAATTCCATTGTGATTTTTTCATCTTCCTTTGACGGATTACAGAATCCACTTGGATAATTATGCACCAGCATGATATTGACAGCTCCAACCATCAATGCCCGAATCATAATCTCTCTGACTCCTACCAGTGCGGCATTACAGGTTCCGTGACTGATTTCAAAAAATCCAATCGGCATACATTGGGATGTCGTTGCAATCAGATAGGTATACTCTTCTGCCCGCTTATCCAGAGAAAAACAATTCACAAGTACCTTGGCAACCTTCCATGGTTTATCCAACCGATCCAGTTCATCATACTCTTTACAGGATTCAGTTTCCAATCTGGTACTACAGTCTTCATTTAATACCAGATTCATCTTTGTAATTCTCATGCCATCCCTGCCCTTCTATCTTTCTTTTTAATCAAACTCGATTTCATTTTATATATGATAGCATCCTTGTTTAATGAAATATTATTATAGGCAAAAAAATCCCTGCTACCAGCTTTCGCCAATAGCAGGGATTATAGCCTATATGACTGTGTACACTTCTACATTCAGGTCTTTCCATTGGTTCTTACGAAGGTAAGTTCCTTGGTTTTCCCTATACTGTGAAGCCTTTTCATAGTCCAATTTCATATCGAAAAGATGAACTTCTCCTATTATGAAATTTTCGCTTATTTTGCTGCAATAGCAGCCTGAGCAGCAGCTAATCTTGCGATCGGTACACGGAATGGAGAACATGAAACGTAATCCAGACCAATCTTGTGGCAGAACTCTACAGATGAAGGATCTCCACCGTGCTCACCACAGATACCTACATGTAACTTAGGATTAACCGGCTTACCTAACTTGATAGCCATATCCATTAACTTACCAACACCGGTCTGATCCAGCTTAGCGAATGGATCGTTCTCGAAGATCTTTGTGTCATAGTAAGCATTTAAGAACTTACCGGCATCATCACGAGAGAAACCAAATGTCATCTGAGTTAAGTCGTTCGTACCGAAGCAGAAGAAGTCAGCTTCCTTAGCAATCTCATCAGCAGTTAAAGCTGCACGAGGAATCTCGATCATAGTACCTACTTCGTACTTCAGATCAACGCCTGCAGCAGCGATCTCAGCATCAGCAGTCTCAACTACTATCTTCTTAACGTACTTTAATTCCTTAACTTCGCAAACCAATGGGATCATGATCTCAGGCTCAACATTCCAATCCGGATGCTCCTTCTGAACCTCGATAGCTGCACGGATAACTGCCTTAGTCTGCATCTTAGCGATTTCCGGATAAGTTACAGCCAGACGGCATCCTCTGTGACCCATCATAGGGTTAAACTCATGCAAGCTAGCGATGATTGTCTTAATCTGCTCTACTGACTTGCCCTGAGCATTTGCAAGCTTCTCAATATCAGCTTCCTCTGTAGGAACGAACTCATGAAGAGGTGGATCCAGGAAACGGATAGTAACCGGATTACCTTCCAGAGCTTCATATAATGCCTTGAAGTCGCCCTGCTGATATGGAAGAATCTTCTCCAGAGCAGCTTCTCTTTCTTCTACTGTATCTGAGCAGATCATCTCACGGAAAGCAGCAATTCTGTCTTCCTCGAAGAACATATGCTCTGTACGGCAAAGACCGATACCTTCTGCACCAAGCTCACGAGCCTTCTTAGCATCTGCAGGAGTATCTGCATTTGTACGAACCTTTAATGTTCTGTACTTATCAGCCCAAGCCATAACACGTCCAAATGTACCAGCGATCGTAGCATCTACTGTTGGGATAATGCCATCATAGATGTTACCAGTTGTACCATCGATAGAGATGAAGTCTCCCTCGTGGAACTCCTTGCCAGCTAATGTAAACTTCTTGTTTTCTTCGTCCATAGCGATATCGCCACAACCGGATACACAGCAGGTACCCATACCACGTGCAACTACGGCTGCATGAGAGGTCATACCACCACGAACGGTTAAGATACCCTGAGAAGCCTTCATACCGGTAATATCTTCTGGGGAGGTTTCCAGTCTTACCAGAACTACCTTCTCACCTCTTGCATTCCACTCTTCAGCATCAGCAGCGGTAAATACGATCTTACCACAAGCAGCTCCAGGAGAAGCACCTAAGCCCTTGCCCATTGGAGTAGCCTTCTTTAATGCTGCTGCATCGAACTGTGGATGAAGTAATGTATCCAGGTTACGAGGATCGATCATAGCAACTGCTTCTTCTTCTGTCTTATGTCCCTCATCTACCAGGTCACAAGCGATCTGCAGAGCTGCCTGAGCGGTTCTCTTACCATTACGGCACTGTAACATGTATAACTTCTTGTTCTCTACTGTGAATTCCATATCCTGCATGTCATGGTAGTGATTCTCAAGAGTCTCACATACCTTGATGAACTCTGCATATGCTTCTGGGAATTCCTGTTCCATCTGAGCGATCGGCATTGGTGTACGAACACCGGCAACTACGTCCTCGCCCTGTGCGTTCTTTAAGAACTCACCCATTAACTTCTTCTCACCTGTTGCAGGGTCACGTGTAAATGCAACACCTGTACCGGACTCGTTATTTAAGTTACCGAATACCATAGGCATTACGTTAACTGCGGTACCCCATGAGTAAGGGATATCATTATCTCTTCTGTATACGTTAGCTCTTGGGTTATCCCATGATCTGAATACGGCTTCAATAGCCAGCTTCAACTGTTCTACAGGATCTGAAGGGAAATCTGAGCCTAACTGGTTCTTGTACTCAGCCTTGAACTGTTCTGCCAGAGTCTTTAAGTCAGCTGCTGTCAGCTCAACATCATACTTAACACCCTTCTCTTCCTTCATCTTGTCAATCAGCTGCTCGAAGTACTTCTTACCAACTTCCATAACAACGTCTGAGAACATCTGGATGAAACGTCTATAAGAGTCATATACGAAACGCTCGAATGCAGGATCCGGATTACCGGCGATCATAGCTGCTACAACTTCATCATTCAGACCAAGATTCAGGATTGTATCCATCATACCCGGCATAGATGCTCTTGCACCTGAACGTACAGATACTAACAATGGATTCTTAAGATCGCCGAACTTCTTACCGTTGATCTCTTCCATCTTCTTAACGCCTTCCATAGCCTGAGCCATGATCTCGTCGTTAATCTTACGTCCGTCCTCATAGTACTGTGTACATGCCTCTGTTGTAATAGTGAAACCCTGTGGAACCGGAAGGCCGATGGTAGTCATCTCTGCAAGGTTGGCACCCTTACCGCCAAGAAGATTACGCATGGTCATGTCGCCTTCGCTAAACATATAAACCCACTTGTTTGCCATTTGTTACTTACCTCCTAAGTGTTGAATATTCTTGTCTGCACCTATAGATACAGCCACTGTAAGCTATTATATCATATTTTCTTCTTTTTTGAAGTCATTTTTGTGAAATATTTTAAATTTTACCCATATTTTTCATGTTTCTAGTGAAAGATTGCCAGTTGCCCTTTTTCACTGTTTTTCCTCTCCGCCATAACGCAAAAAAACCGATGCCGCAATGGGCACCGGTTCCGTTAAAGTGTTGCCACACACACAATTACTACTGAACGATTCTTCTTGCTCCGATCGGAGAAGTGTAATACATATTTGAAATAATAATACCGGTTGACTCTGTGCTGGCATGAACGATCTGCCCACCACCAATATACAGGCCTACATGACCGGAATAACAGATGATATCACCCGGCTGTACTGCATCTAAGGATACTGCTGTACCCTGGCTCATCTGAACTGCGGATGAATGACTTAAGGAATAACCGAACTGTGCATAAACAGCCATTGTGAAGCCACTGCAGTCCGTACCGTTTGTCAGGCTGCTTCCGCCATATACATACGGATTACCGACAAACTGGCATGCATAGCTGGCAATCTGCTGTCCAAGTGCAAGTCCTTCTGCCGATGTATTAACCGGAGGAAGTACTGCGATCTCAGAAGATCTGGTTGTCGTCTGGGCTGCCTTTGCCGCTTTCTCAGCTAATGCTGCCTCGATCATAGCCTGTTCTTCTTCCAGTGTCATAGCTGTCGGATAATTCCAGCCAACCTCGACAAACTCCTTTGCCACATAACCAACTGTATCATCATTATACTGAATCTCTACCCATTCATCGGTCTCACCTAACACATCCAGCTCCTGTCCACCTGTGACAGAACCGATGCACTCGCTCTCCGTGCTCTGATCCTGACGAACATTCAGTGCAGGAACCTCAACGGATGCACAATACTTATAATTCTCTGTAATATAAGCACCTGCCTCATCACCAAACATCAGGAACTCGTTTGCTACATAACCGGAAACCGAACCGGACTCAACCTTAGACCATTCCTCGCCCCGCTCTACTACATGAGCGACTGCATACGGATATAACTTACCAACGATCTCTGCATCTGTACTTGCTTCTGCACGTACCCGAAGACTTCCTTCGATATTGGCTACCGCATATTCCTGCCACTCCGGATATTCACACTCCGGTGCTGCCTCGGTAGTCTCCTCTGTCACTTCTTCTGCCTCGGTCACTTCTGTAGCCTCAGCAGCTTCCGCTTCATCATTGCTCTTAAGAACTGCAACCTCTCTGGCTGAAATTCCGCTTTCCATTGCTTCATCCTGTACAACTGCTACCGTCTCCGGCTGCTGATGTTCTGTTATTGTGCTCGTACCGAATGCTACACCGGCGCCCATGGCCAGCATAACTGCGGCACTGATTAATGTCTTTTTCATTTATTACTCCATCGTTTCACAATTATTACAAATTTGTTACAACTTGTTACGTTTGTATTCTAGCAAACCATACCTCCTATGTCAACAAAAAATCGTCATTTTTTTATTTTTTCGAGTTAAATTGTTGCAAAAATATACATTTTAGCTATAATTATAAGTAAGTTATACTATTCGCCATCTTATATGGCAGGAATCTATGAAACACGGGGGTTTTAATTATGGCAATAACAGATTTCATGGATCTTTCATTATTAGAACAGGTTTTGGAAGATTGGACAATATCCACCGGTATGTCAGCCGTAGCAATTGACAAGGACGAGAATTATATCACAAAAGAATTCGGTTATACAAATTTCTATGAGAAGTATCATCGCAGTGCTGCTGATGACCTGCGTCGTCATATCAGCCGTAATGACAGTGATATCAGCTGGTTTACCCACAGTGGTCTGACCTACTTTACCGCACCGATCCAGGTAGCCGGCAGCTGTGTCGGCAAGATCATTGCCGGTCAGTTCCTGGCAGAAGAGCCGGATGATGATGTATTTTCCGCAGAAGCTTCTGAACAGGGGATCAATCCGGATGCTTATCTGGAAGCCCTGCATCAGGTACCGGTCAAGGAAGAAGCTGCAGTTCAGGCTGCTGCCAGACTTCTTCAGACTCTGGTAAACAATCTGGCGAATCTCGAATATAACCTGTCCTCTAACAGTTCTTTGGCAAGTGCTTTGGAAGAGAATATTTCAAAAGCTGCCGATCTGATCGACGAGATCAATGGAGAGTCGTTAGCACTGGACAAGATTGAGAGCAAACAGAAGATCTTATCCCTGAATGCTTCGATCGAAGCTGCCAGAGCCGGCGAGTTCGGCCGTGGCTTCGCAGTCGTTGCTTCCGAGTTCGGCAAGCTGGCTGTTAACTCCGGCGAGATCAATAAGTCTATCAAGACTTCCTTGAAATCCTTGACCAGCGTGATCAATGAGCTGGAAGAACAGTCTAAATAAGAAGCAGAATATAAAGAATTAGGGCATAAAGAATTCTAAAAAAGGAACATAAAAAGAACTCCGGATTCGGAGTTCTTTTTATGTTCCTTATCAGATGATCCGTAACATTCTTTATCATCAAACTAGAATGCCATCTTCTCTTCAAAATAAGCCTTCAGGTCTTCGATCTTAACACGCTCCTGTGCCATTGTGTCACGATCACGCACCGTTACAGCGCCATCCTCTTCTGATTCAAAATCATATGTGATACAGAACGGAGTACCGATCTCATCCTGACGGCGATACCGCTTACCGATATTTCCTCTGTCATCATACTCACAGTTATAATATTTAGAAAGCTCTGCATAGATCTTCTCTGCACCTTCATTCAGTTTCTTAGATAACGGAAGCACACCGATCTTAACCGGTGCCAGTGCCGGATGGAAATGCAATACTGTCCGGACATCACCGCCCTCTAACTCTTCTTCATCATAAGCGCTGCATAAGAATGCCAGAGTGACACGGTCTGCACCTAACGAAGGCTCGATTACATATGGGATGTACTTCTCCTTCTTCTCATCATCGAAGTAATCCATCGGCTCACCGGATGTTTTCTGATGCTGCGTCAGATCATAATCGGTACGGTCTGCAATACCCCACAGCTCACCCCAGCCGAATGGGAACAGGAACTCAATATCTGTAGTACCTTTACTATAGAAGCAAAGCTCTTCCGGAGAATGATCTCTTGCTCGCATCTCTTCTTCCTTCATGCCAAGATTCTTCAGCCAGTCGATACAGAACTGTCTCCAATAGGTGAACCATTCCAGATCCGTTCCCGGCTCACAGAAGAACTCCAGCTCCATCTGCTCGAACTCTCTGGTACGGAAGGTAAAGTTACCCGGTGTGATCTCATTTCGGAATGATTTACCGATCTGACCGATACCAAACGGAATCTTCTTGCGGGAGGTTCTCTGTACATTCTTGAAGTTTACGAAAATACCCTGTGCGGTCTCCGGTCTCAGATATACAGTATTCTTAGCATCCTCCGTAACACCCTGGAAGGTCTTGAACATCAGATTAAACTGACGGATATCTGTAAAATTATGCTTTCCGCAGGTCGGACATGGAACCTGATTATTCTCGATAAAGTCCATCATCTGATCCTGACTCCAGCCGTCTACAGAACCACCCAGATCAATGCCATGCTCTTCTGCATAGTCCTCGATCAGCTTATCCGCACGGAACCGCTCATGGCACTCCTTACAATCCATCAATGGATCTGCGAATCCGGCAAGATGTCCGGAAGCTACCCATGTCTGCGGATTCATCAGAATCGCACAGTCAACACCTACATTATATGGATTCTCCTGAATAAACTTCTTCCACCAAGCACGCTTTACGTTGTTCTTCAGCTCAACACCCAGATTACCGTAATCCCAGGTATTTGCCAGTCCGCCGTAAATCTCTGAACCCGGGTATACAAACCCTCTCGCTTTTGCTAATGCAACGATCTTATCCATAGTTTTTTCCATTTTTCCAACCTCACTCATTTTAGTCTCATTCATTGCCTGCGGCAATTATTTAAATACGATTACAGCAACACCTTCACCGTTCGCCGTATACGTACCGTTCACTTCTGTTACATACGAATTATAATACTGCACCTTGCCTTTACAGACAATGTCCATTGCATCACTGACCTCCAATACCTTCAGTCCGTCTGTATCAATATCAGCAGCTTTCACCGTTGTTCCATCCGACTTCACAATCAGATCACCGGTCAGTTCCGCCTGTGCGGCATCCGCCAGCACATACTCCGTATGATTGAATGCATTATACGTTGTCATATCCTGATATGTCAACTTAAGCTTCGCCAGACTGTTCTCTGTCTGTATCTCCTTAATCTCAATACTACCCTCACCATTGGCGGTATTATACGCGTTCACCTCATCCGTTACAAACTGTTCCAGGTCGGTCATACTGTAATCTCCGTCCGAAAAATCCTCAACCGAAACATCTGCGATCTTTCCGTCCTTATGAACCGTCATGGTGTTCGTCATAATCGAATCCATGCCCCCAGTGCATCCGACCAAAAGCACTGCACTCAGCATGATTCCAACTATCAAAAGCCCCTGTTTCATTCCGAAATCCTCCTGCTTGATATACGATATCCATTCTATAATGGCTTTATCATTGTAACGTTTAATCCCACGGATTGCAAGAGAGAGAATCAAGAAATTCTGCGGATTTAAAGCTCCGGTCCGTATATTCCGCCAGAAAATCCGTGCAGATCCGGTTCAGCTCCTGCTGTACCTCCGCCGACACCTGAAAGGAATACAGCTTTTCCAACGTTGTACTCAGGATAAACTGCAGCGTATATACCGTAGACGGATTCAACAGCTCACTGATATCATAATCCACCATGCAATGATCGACGCAGACCAGTCCGCCCTGTCTCGCCCGGAATACATATCCGGTTCCCTGGTTGCCGCAACGCACGCAGGAAAACACCTGCATTTCCTCTCCGTCCAGTGCCATCGCCCGGATCTCATAAATCCGCCGGATCAGTTCCGCCGGAACCTGCTTCTTCGCAATCGCGCGAAGTGTCACATACAGAAGCTTCAACTGTTCTCTGTCATCCAGATTCTCATGTGTCAGATGCTCCGCCAGTTCACAGAAATACGTACCATATGTAATTCCGTCCAGATCTGTCTTTACCTCATCAAAATAATTCTGCACCTCTATACTCTGTACCCGATACGCATCCCGTCCGGAAAACAGCGTGAATCTTCCATAGGCAAACGGCTGGCTGGCCGCTGTCAAAGGATTTCCGGCACGTCGGACACCCCGGACAAAAGCAGAAATCTTTCCGCGTTCCTTTGTCAGGATCACCAGCCGCCTGTCATAGTCACCTACCTGTGTCGCCTTTAACACCATTCCGGTCACTTCCGTCTGCATACTTCATCACTCCCTCTGCTCGAACCCAAAGTTCTTCAACAGATAGTCACTGTCCCGCCAGTCCTTTTTTACCTTTACCCACAGCTTCAGGTTTACCTTGGTATCCAGCAGCTTCTCCATATCCAGCCGGGCCTGCGTTCCGATCTTTTTCAGCATAGCGCCCTGTTTTCCGATAATAATTCCCTTATGCGAATCCCGCTCACAAATGATCGTAGCATCAATATCCACGATATTCTTTCCCGGACGATCCTTCATGGCATCAATCACCACTGCGATCCCGTGCGGGATCTCATGATCCAGACAACGCAATGCTTTCTCCCGGATAATCTCTGCCACGATCTGCCGCTCCGGCTGATCCGTGATCGTATCCTCATCATAATACTGAGGTCCTTCCGGCAGATATTTTAAAATCGCCCGGATCACATCCTTCGTATTCCGGTCACGCAATGCGGACACCGGAATGACTGCATCAAAGGAATACTCCTTCCGGTATGCCTCCATTGCCGCCTCGACTGCCTGTTTCTCTACGGTATCAATCTTATTGATCACAAGAATGATCGGTGTATGCACCGTCTTCAGCCGTTCAATGATCGCCCGTTCTCCCTTACCGATATAGGTGGTCGGTTCTACCAGCCATAGCACAACGTCCATCTCGCTCAGTGCCGAATTCACAGCACTCATCATATATTCACCCAGCTTGTTTTTCGCCCGGTTAATACCCGGTGTATCGAGAAAGACAATCTGTCCATCCTCACAGGTATATACCGTCTGGATCCGATTTCTCGTCGTCTGTGCTTTATTACTGGTAATGGCGATCTTCTGCCCTACCAGATGATTCATCAATGTGGATTTTCCTACATTGGGTCTGCCAATGATCGTAACAAATCCGGATTTATATGTCTGTTTCATGCTATCTCCTCTAAAATACCGTTCTGATATTCTTGAAATGCTCTGCTTCCTGCTCAATCTTCTTCTCATTACCGATCACACAGATGGCGCCGGATGAAACGACAGACTGAACCAGCTGTGCCAGTCCGCGAATCGTTGCCTGATTCGTAGAAAGCAGTTCATCCCTCCTCTTCTGCCGATATTCATCGCTAATACCGGTCAGATACAGACTGAAGTCCCGCTCGCCGCGGTCGTATGCATTTAGCGGAATATCCGCTGCGCCGATCGTCCCGATAATATATTTGGTCATGTCTCTGTCTTCGGCCCGGAAGCCTGCCACATACTCTGCTGCCTTCTGATAAACCTCGTAGGTCTCCATCAGCTTCGGATCCCGGTATGAGGTCAGATAGCTGGTACCGTTATCCCCGAAGCCGCACATGCATCCATATGCACCGCCCTGTACACGCACATTGATCCACAGATAATCATAGGAGAAAATCGTCTCCAGCACCCGCAGTGCTCCAGTGGTCTCAAAGCCCGCCTTCTTATAGTTTCCGGCAGTTGCCACATACTGTACCTGACTGGCTGTCTTAAATGCCTCATTGCGGAGCTCCGGCTTCAGCTGTTCTACCGGATGTGCCACACTCCGGTTGGACAGATAGACAGAAAACAGCGTCACATTCATACCGATCGCTTCTTCCACATCATTATCTCCGGTATAAGAAATCACCAGATTCTCCTTATGCAGTAACTCCTCAAGCACTGCCTGCAGCTGCTTTACCAGGTCCTCTTTCTTCGCCTCAAAGTTCTGATTCAGATCATCAATAAACTCATAGTAATCAATGCCCTTGGCACGTTCTTTCACATATTGTCCGACCGAGATATAAGACATGGCACGAGCTGCTGCCGTGGAATGTCCGCGGCTCAGCAGATCCGGCTTCATGGATGCCTTGATCTCTGCCAGAATCTCTGCCAGCCGTTTCGTATCATCCAGCCGGCTGTGCAGTAGCAGTTCTTCGATCAGCTTAAATGTATCCTCAATCTGCTCATATAACATCTTCGCCTTCACATCAAAGGTCGGCAGATACTCATCTGCATTCAGACTGCCCCGTACATCAAAGGAGGTCCGGATGCTTCCGGATTTCAGCCGGATCTCGCTCGCCAGCTCATTATAACTGTAATGCTCTGTGTCAATCATACCCATAACAGCGGCCAGCAGATTCGCATACGGGAGCATCTCGACCGGAAGCTTATCCAGTTTAAAGCACAGATGTACATAGGCAATTCCGTTCGTAAAGATCGGGTGTACCACCACCGGGATCCCCAGCATATCCTTCACCACATTCTGCTGTGGCTGAATCTTTGGCTCAATATCCGCGATCTCAAGCAACGGAATCTTCCGGATATCCTCTTCCGGAGACGGATCCTCCTGATACTTCTTTAATGCCTTCGTATCTGCGATCAGCTGCTCGATCTGTCCCGGATCCAGGGATGCCTTGTACTCTGCAAGAGAAGCCTTCGCTGCCTGCTCTTTCTTCTCGTTTAAGCCCTGCTCCGGCTTCAGTACCACCAGACTCCGATGTGTATTGTCCAGAAGATAGGTCTGAATCGTGCGCTCAAAGAATCCATTCTCCAGTCCACGTTTCATGAAACCAAGTGTCTCATCCATCTTAATATGAATAAACGGTGCCCGATCATCATATAACCAGCTGTCAAATACCTTCAGTCCATACATGAGGCCCTTCGGATACCGGCCGAAATCAGACTCCCGGAGCTGAAACTCCAGCGAATTGATTGCCGCCTGCATCGCCTTCTTCGGCACTCCTTCTTCGCAGATTTTCTGCAACGTATCGCGGATCACCTGCTCAAACCGCTCCTGATCCTCTTCATTTGCATTGTGGGCAATGATTGAAAAGATCGGCTGCTGAATCGTACTGTCGTAAGACGACTCAATATCCTTACCGATCCCGGCCTGGATCAGTGCCTGCTTTAACGGTGCTCCCGGCATATCAAGCAGTACAGACTGCAGCAGCTGCAATGCCATATAAAGCTCCGGCTGCAGACTTGTCCCGATCACTACATTATAAGAAAGGAATGTATTATCCTTCATGTCCTCCGACTCTGCCAGCGAGTAAGAATATGTCTTCTTCACCGGTCCCGGATACTCGATCTGCATATGGATTCTGGAATCCACCTTCTGATAATCATAGTGGCACAGGTATTCCTCGTCCAGAAACCGAAGCTTCTCCTCCACGTCCATATTTCCGTAGAGATAAATATAACTATTGGACGGATGATAATATTTCCGATGGAAATCAAGAAATGCCTCCTGTGTCAGAGACGGAATCGCTGACGGCTCTCCACCGGATTCACAGGCATAGGTCGTATCCGGCAGCAGTGACATCTGGATCAGTCGTGCCAGCTCCTGATTCGGATCGGAATAGACACCCTTCATCTCGTTGTAAACCACACCATTATAAGTCAGCTCGCCATCCGGGGACTCCAGCTCATAATGCCAGCCCTCCTGCTTCATAATCTCCGGATGAATATAAATATTCGGATGGAACACCGCATCCAGATAAACATCCATCAGATTCTGGAAATCCTTATCATTATAGCTGGCGATCGGGTATACCGTCTTATCCGAATATGTCATTGCATTTAAGAATGTATTTAAAGAACCCTTTGCCAGCTCCACGAACGGATCCTTCGCCGGGAACTTCCGGGAACCACAGAGTACAGAATGCTCCATGATATGCGGGACTCCGGTATCATCATGCGGCGGTGTACGAAATCCGATGGTAAATACCTTATTGGTATCCTCGTTACTGATCACGACCACTCTTGCCTTTGTCTTTCTATGTCTGAAAATATATCCGGTTGCCGACAGCTCCGGAATAGCTTCCTGCTCTAATAAATCATATGCGCCCATGCGTTTCATCGCTGTTCCTCCTTGTTTCACTTTCTTCTATATTATGAATCCGTTACATATTATGCCAGTATCACAAGATATATCCTACCATGTTTTCCCATGATTGGCAAACCGATTACCTCTTTCTGAAAAATATTATTTGAAATTTCTTGCAACACCATACATCCTATTTTACACTGATTAATATAACACTGAAAAATAACGATTCACAGACTTTATAAAGGGGGTTATGAATATGAAATCAGAAACTAATTTTTTAAAGAAAGCTTTATCTTTTACATTACTCGGTTCTCTGGCACTATCTCTGTGTGCCTGCAGCGCTTCACCATCCATGGTGACATTAAAGAGTCAGGAGCTGACCGGCCAGCTGCCGGATGAATCCGTTACCGGCAAGGATCCGGATGACACCTTCTGCAGCTCTACCGCTGACTTTTCCATCCGGCTTTTCCAGACGGCTCTGTCCGGAAGCAGCACCGGTGAAAATGTCCTGCTCTCGCCGGAATCCGTTCTGTCCGCACTGGCTATGACTGCCAACGGAGCCGGAAGCACAACCCGCACCGAAATGGAACAGGTTCTTTGCGGCGGCATGTCTATGGAGGACTTTAATCCATATATGTATAGCTTTCAGAATCGCCTGACTACAAGTGAAGATGTGAGCTTTCATCAGGCCAATTCTATCTGGATTCGTAATCAGGAGGACGCGATTCAGGTGAATGAGGACTTCTTGCAGACCGATAAGAATTATTATCAGGCAGATGCTTACTATGCAGCCTTTGATGACCGGACCACAAAGGAAATCAATCAATGGATAAATAAGAATACCAACGGTATGATTCCTTCTTTATTAGATGACCCGATTGCAGATGACATTGTCCTGTATCTGATCAATGCCCTTGCCTTTGAGGGTACCTGGGATACTCCGTATGAGGATTCACAGATTACAGAAGATGCTTCTTTCACAAATTATGCCGGTGAACCGGAGACCGTTGCCATGTTACACAGCACGGAGGACTACTATATCCACGATGAACATGCCACCGGCTTCCTTAAAAATTATAAAGGTGGTGGCTTCGCATTCCTTGCTCTGCTACCGGAAGAAGGAATGACACCGGAGGACTATGCAGCCACCCTGACCGGCGAAGATTACCTTACCATGTTCCGGAACCGTGAGACCCGGGATGTCATTGTACAGATGCCGGAATTCACCTATGATTATACCACGGAATTAAAGGATGTCCTGTCTGAGATGGGTATGCCGGAAGCATTTCAGAAGCATGCAGATTTCTCTAATATGGGAACCACCAACACCGGATATCTGTATATCAACCGGGTTCTGCACAAGACCCACATCGAAGTAGACCGTACCGGGACCAAGGCTGCCGCAGTCACTGCCATTGAGATGACGGCCGAATCCTGTGTGATGGAGGAGGAAACACCGCCCCAAGTCATTCTGGACCGTCCATTCGTCTATGCGATCATTGATACCAATACCGGTCTGCCGATCTTTCTGGGAACCGTAAACACCGTACAGTAAGGTACGGTATTTACCGCACCTGCTGTAACACTCCCATCTCCATCTCATAGACATGATCACAGAGAATATCAATATCTTCTTTGTTATGGCTGGCCATCACGGCAGTTCTGCCCTGCTCCTTTAATTCCATAAAGAGCTTTCGCATATCCGCAACTCCGTGTTTGTCCAGCCCATTCATCGGTTCATCCAGAATCAATATCTTCTGATCTTCCATGATTGCCTGTGCTATTGCAAGTCGCTGTCTCATGCCCATGGAATAATTCTTCACATGTTTCCGGCTCTTCGGATCCAGGCCTACTTTTTCAAGGACCGCTTCTATATGCTCCGGATTCTTCGGATTCCGAAGGCGGTACAGATAATCCAAATTCTTATATCCGCTATAGTTGCCAAGAAATGCAGGCTCTTCAATAATCACACCTGCCTCATTCAGCATATCCAGATCCTTATGCATCTCTCTGCCCCGGATGTAGATATGTCCGCTATCCAGATATAACAATCCACATATACTCTTAAACAGTACTGTCTTTCCGGAACCATTATGCCCAACAATTCCGGTAATACTCCCTTCCATGCAATCGACGGAAACATCTTTTAACACCTGCTGTTTTCCAAAGGACTTGCATGCATGCTGCACCGATATAACCGGCATCTTCCCTACCTGTACTTCCTGTTTGTTCTCATTCTCCATTCTTTCCCTCTCCTCCTATTCTTCATTATTCCATATAAACTCTTTCTTCCTGACTCGCAGCATTGCTGCTGTAACACATATCACCAGACCAAGGATACTGGCAATCAAACAATAGGCAAAGGAGGGGTAATAGATGTCAAGGAATGCCTGCTGACCATATATTGACATCCTACACCAGTAAAATGGAAGTACATAGACCAGCACACGCATTAACGGAGCTAAATATACTGTCATCTGCATCGCAATGATTGCTATCGAAACAGCTACCGCCAGGGTTCTATTTATATATAGACTTAATGTAAACATAAAAATACCTAACAGCGTTATCTCCAACCAAAGCATTATAAAGCAAATCAGCATAGCCTGTATGGGCTGATATTTATCAATAATTGCCTGTGAGCCCTTTGCCATAATATTGTATTTATATATACTATTTGAATATGCAAGTGTATAAATCACCTTTCCCCAGTCCCAATCAAACTGCACTCTTGGCAAAAATATTAATATTGTCATTCCTATTGTCAATATTGCCATAATCAATCCCTGCAGTGAAATTGCCAGTATTTTCTCTGCACACCAACGTCTCTTCCCTTTTCTCACTATTTTATACAACTCTGTTTTTTGCATAAACGGTACATCTGAATACATATAACACATGGCAAATCCATAGGCCATAACAAAATGTGCATTATCTATGATATTGGGTGCCATCCATGGTGTAATCCACTCCTGTGTGTCAATCATCAGACGATCAATGCCGGTTGCTGTCGCCGCCACCATGGCAATCATCAATATAACTGTACCAATAAAGCGCATAGAGCTAACTCTCTGCCGGACTTCTATCCAGCATCCACTTAACAATCTTCTGTTATTCATCCATTCGTCACCTAGCCTTTCGCCTTACCCATATGATCATGCTACAGCAAAGTAAAACAATTAAAATCTCCATATAATATAGCCACCTCATATGCTCTTCCATCGGATATGCAATACTAGTTACACCCATGCTATAAAGCCCAACCTTAGAGCCCACTTCTAATCCCAAAAAGCGAACAGCTACATTATCCCAGACAAAAAGAATTGCTACCGGCAATGCATAAACTATCATACGATTTCGAACGAACAAAGAAAGGCTCAAGCCAATCACTCCCATTGCACTCGCCAGACATGCCAGTTGAATTCCAATCAAGCAAATAAATATGCCATACTCTTTCTGCTCCAATACACTTCTATAAGGAATACTAAGATTTAATATATAATTCAGGTTTTCTTCACTTGGATTGCCATATTTAATCCAATAAAATATGGCATCCAATACAAACGCTATAAACATTGTTATCCCTGACGAGAAAAAGGTAGTAATTACTTTAGAAATCCAATAAGCATTCCCCGTTCCCCGCAATGTAAGCTGCATGTCATATTTATATTCCATATCTTCGCAAAAAGACGTTGCATACGGAATAGACGCCAGTACCAGCGCAATTTCTATAAAATAGGAATCGCTTGGCAATTCTGTTATCCATAATATCACGTCTGTAACCAGTGTATCTCTCGTACAAAACAGAGCAACAACAATACCTAATACGGCAACTGGCCACTTCCACGTAAAAAACGCTCTCCTACAATCCATTTTTATATAATCTATCAATTTTGCTTTCAATATTATATTCCTCATCTCATTTTTCCATTTGCAGCATCTATCCTTATTTCATATTTTGTTATGTATCCATCCGCTTGTGTCTCAACAATAGAAAATGCCCATACCGGTCGGATTTCCCTCTCCACCGTAATTCCTTCATTCCGTTGAAAATCGCAACAAAGTCGAGCAGATACCACCTGATATTCACTGTCATCCAGCAGATTATCATAATGCTTCAGCAACAGATCCGCAATCTCGTTAAATTCTAATAAACTTTCCTCTTGCCCATCAGATTCATAACTATATAAGTCTGCTATATTAAGATATATAATTCCCGGTTCTCCATATATCACAGCAATCTGGGCATTACTTTTCTGCGCGTTACTTGGTCCATAATCCCCTTTGTGATAATCCCGCATTCCACTGTAAGTCTGGTGAATATAATATAAATAATAATTATCTTGTTCTGTCCAATCCTGCTTATATTTGTCTACTTCTTTATTTCCATCAATATCATAATGCTCCTCCTCTTCTTTCATTGTTTCAAAATCCAGATAATAGGTATCTACCTCCGGATCTTCCAATGCAATCCCTAGGTTTTTCAGTTCCTCCATTACGATATCCAAGCCTTCACTCGCTGTTCCGAAGGAAAACTCCCTTTCCTCTGCGTATTTATATAAATTATAAGCAGAATCTCTTTCATCCTCTCTTAAACTCCCATATATCTCACTATACTGATATGTCTGATATGTACCTCCTTCTCCTCCCCACATAAAAAGTTTCTTATAAAATCCCTTGTCTCCTACCGTCTCTTTTGTAACAATTGCCTGTGTCCCGGGGTCCAATTCTCCGGCTTCCTCTTTCGGAATCAATTTTCTTCCAATCTCCTCATAATCCAATTTCTGAGGTGTTGCTTTTCCTTTTATAAAATAAGATGGATCTGGGGCCTCTACCACCATATCCAACTTCACATTCTCTCCCTCTGCTGAATATTCTTTCGGAAATGAATATGTCTGCATATGGCTCATACTATCTGCTTCTGTTTGCTGCGTCTCATTCACTGCATTACCACTACATGAACATAATACTAATGACAATACCAACCCAATACCAAGAATACTTGTATTTCTTTTTACCATCATGTCCTTCTCCTTTCTCTATTTCAACTTTATTATCAAGGCAGTGTTCCTTTTCTTAACAAGGAACACCACCTCATCCCATCCTATGGGCAATATGTACCGATTGCCCTTACATCTGTATAATACAAATCAGGTTCCGCATATAAATAATACTTTCCTCCCTGTACTCCGTTCTGAACATCATATTTATGAGATCGGGTTGTTCCTACCTGACTATTTTCTATCCTCAATCTGGATGAAACTCTTACATGTGCACTGGAATATGATATAAACGACATTGCATTTCCGTTACTTAAAGATGTTAACTTCACATAAAAATTCTGATCATTATCATCTTTTTGCGTAAGTAATGAATAAGGATCTTTGGATGTCACTCCTGTCACATTCGATGCAGTTACATCTAGCTTAGAGTTTCCTGCATACACCAGACCTGTCACTCCAACTACACTTCCTAAAATGGTTAACGCACATAATGCTGTGCTTAAAAATCTTTTTACTCTATTCATGCTTTCTTCCTCCGCTCACTATTTTTCTTTGTCTTCCACCGGCCGTTTCGGTTGATAAAAAACGCCCAAGCATGTCGGCGGCCAATTTTCATTTCCCATCGCCCGCTTCTGTATTTTCTCATTCAACTTCTGTAGCAATTGCCTGCTTGTATGTTTCACATACTCCCTCCTTTCTTTTCTGACATAATTTTCCCAGTATCATCCCAAATCCACTCATACACATGCCTAAAACTATATATGGTATATAGTCAGACACTCCATCAAAGCCTGTTAATGTTATCTCCACTATCCATACAATTAAAATTTTAATTCTGGACGCTTTCCTACACAATGCTTTCTCTCTTTGATTTAATCTAAGGTTTGGATGATCTACTGGTGCAAGGAGAAACACAAAAATGACGTTTCCTACAATTAAGCCATTCTGCAACGAAGGCAAATGCAACAGATTCGTTTCACCTGCTTTCATACAGCCTATAAATAACAGTATACTGATCAGGTAACATCCTACTGGCGTTTTCATATGAAAGCCACCAACAGAATGTCGCAATGTCAAAAACACTACCAGAAACAAAATTGTCGAAACCACCTTATGCATTAAAATACCAATCACCCCAAGACTTCCATAGCCTACGCATTGATATAAAAGCACTTCATAACTATATATGCATTCTTCTCGCTTTTCTTCTTGTACAATTTCATTTCGTATTAAATAATCTGTTATTTTCCCCGCTACTGTATACATTGTATTTTCTCCTTTTCCCCATCCTACATTTTTCGTTTAAAAAAGCAATCCTCTATGCATAAATCGGAGGTTTCACGCACAAATCGGCGGTAAATACAAATTTACCGATGATTTGTATGTATTTCATTTCTATTTCATTTGCAAAATTACTGTATGTAGAAACCTTCCTTTTTCACATACCACAAGATCCTCTCCCTGATATTTCTCTACGATTCTATGAATATTTTCCATACCGATTCCATGTTCACGTTGATTTTGCTTCCATGTCAGAAATGACCTTTTTCCCTGTGCCGGTTCCTGTTCAACCGGATTTTCAACCGACACTCGAAATTCTCGTCCTTCTATCAAACAGCAGAAATAGATTCGTTTCTCTTTCCTATCTAAACGCTCACAGGCTTCTATCGCATTATCCAGAAGATTCGTAAACACCGTTACAAGATCTACATCTTCTACAATCAATTCTGACAAATCTCCTATATCCATAATCATCGTAATACCCTTTTCTTCTGCCTGATGATGTTTTTGCCTGAGAATACTGTTCACTATTGGGTGATTCGTATAACGAGTTTTCTGCGTTGACCGACATTCTCCATAGAATTGTTTTACACACTTCTCAGCCTCTGCAGCCTGTCCATTCTCCAATAATTTCTGTATACAAAGCAGATTCTCCCGGAAATCATGCACCCTCTTTTGTTGTTCACAAATATCCGATCCCATTGTTTGATAAAGTTCTATCTGATTACGTGTCTGGATCTCCTGAATCTCCATGCTGCGAATCTTTCTTTCCTGTTTTAAGATATCCTGCAAAATATAGTAGAACAATACATTTGCTATCAAGAATCCAAATGCGCTTATCATTAATCCTTTCTCACCATTCCAGATTACCATAAGCAACATAATCACACCTGTAACAGCCGGAAATATAATAAATCTCCAGCCGGGCTTCCACGCATTGTCTTCCTGCATACCGGCAAAAAGATATCGGATAACCAGTACAATCATAAACAATAATGCTTTCGCTATTCCCTGCAATGCAATTCCGGAATCATTCATAGATATAAAATAGTGTGCCACCGGTAACATACATACATCTGTCAGAATCGCTATACCATACTCCAATGCCGAATAAAACAACAACTGTTTCCAGGAGCCATTATAAAGTATCCGCATACCGGACACTATAACAACAAGTGTTACTATTATTCTTAACACGCTAGGCGGAATACAGGCAGCTCCGGCATATGCTGCAGCAATCAGAATCCATATTGCGGCATATTTTCTCCGGGAATACTCTCTCGGTCTCAAAAAGGCACCTATAAATATGTTACAACTTACCAGTTCTAACAGAATAAATATTATAGGTTTTATGTAATTTACCATATGCCTACTCTTCCCCCTCTTCTAACACCTGCTTTATATATTGTTCTGTATTTTCTATCTGCCCTTCCTCCAACAGGCCCTGTATACAGAGCAAATGATTCCGAAAGTCATGTACTCTCCTTTGTTTCTCCCGATAGTTGCGTTCTAATTGCTGATAGAAAAGCAGCTGATTCTTCTCCAGGACTTCCTGTTTTTCCATAGCCCGCAACTGTTTTTCTCTCTTTACAATATTCTGCATGATACCAACGAACAACACATTTTCAAATAGCAGACCTAACACTCCCAGTACAAATGCATCTGCATTTTGCTGCGTGTATATGAATAACGTTAAAACAATCGTTACGATCGGAAAGATAAAAAAGCCAAACCAGTTTTTCCCTTTTGTTAATTCCATGCCTGCATACTGCCGAAACATTCGATTAATAACAATCATTCCCACCAGATAAAGAACTTTCCCGATCAATGGCGTATATGTATAAATGCCATGAAATAATCCTCTGGAATCTTCCTGTAAAATGCATTGTAACAAAAGTAAAACCATTACATCCAACATCACATTGATACTGTACACCAATGTGGTACATCCAAGCACCTGCCACCACTTGCCTTTATACAGGAACATTGCGAATATCCATGTGACTATAATTGCCAATCCGGAACGAATCCATTGAGTTCCAATGCAAGCTGTAGCATAGATTGCTATCAAAAATCCTAACCAAAGCACGAACCGTACCCATTTTCTCTCGCTTCGCCTGTCCAGAAATGCGTCCAAAAATATTCCGTATCCTATCGCTTCAATAAAAATCACAACAATAGAACGAATGATGTAAATCATCTTCTTCCTCCCTTCAGGCAGTAATATACCTCACGTACCTTTCTATACTTATCCCTTGGAATGGGCAATATATGATTCTCATCCAATACCACCTGATAATTAGAAATCATCTGTATATGACGATAATTCACCAGATAGCTTTTATGGATTCGGATAAACTCTTCATTATTTAAGTCCTCCTCTACTCGGTCCAACTTTCCGGTCATAGTCCGGACCTCCCCCTGTGTCAAATAAAAATACAGTGTATGGCGAACACTCTCTATATACAGAATCCGGTTGAGTCTGATTTCACGAAACCCTTCCCGAAACTCAAAAGATCGTGTCACTTCCTGCATAGCTACCAGTTGTATGATTGCCTCCACTGCCTCCTGCAGCTGATCCTGATTATTCTTTAATACATAACGAAGTGCCCTCACATGGTATCCCTCCTGCATAAACTCTACATGTGAAGTCACAAAGATCAACGGAATCTCCCTGTCGGTCTTCCGAATCCGTGCTGCTACCTGCATACCGCTCTCCTCTTGCATTTCAATATCAAGCAGAATTGCATGATAGCAGTTAATCCCCCCTTCGGTCTCCAGCAATTCCCTGCCCGAACTGTAAGTATCCACCTGATATCGTGATACTTTCTGTTCCTCCAGCGCCTTCTCTGTCCACTCTTTTATTTGTTCCCGAAAATACGACTCATCATCGCATATTGCAATTTTTAGCATACTTTCTCTCCATGTACTCATCCTCTATTTATCTCTATTATAGGTCATCCTCTATGATTTGTAAATCACTTTTTAAAAATCCAGAATTCAATTCAAATTACATAATCCCTTTACATCTCCGCAAAGTCTGTTATAATTAATTAGATATGGTTTTTTACATAATCTGACAGTGTTTCCAGAGAATACAACCACTGTCATAAGAATATTACAAAGGAGTCATTACCATGAGTCACACGATTGAGATCCGGTGGCATGGCCGGGGCGGTCAGGGTGCAAAAACAGCTGCACTTCTACTCGCGGACGTTGCCTTTAAGACCGGAATGCATGTTCAGGGGTTTCCGGAATATGGTCCGGAACGTATGGGAGCACCGATCACGGCGTATAATCGAATCAGCGATGCACCGATCCGCGTTCATTCCAATATCTATACCCCACAGTATGTTGCCGTTGTAGATGAGACACTTCTGGAGTCTGTAGATGTTACAGCCGGACTTCGGGAAGATGGTGCCATCATTGTAAATACCTCTCGTCCGAAATCCGAGATTCTTCCTCATTTAAAAGGATATAAAGGTAGTGTTTATACCGTTGATGCACACAAGATTTCTATGGCTACCCTTGGAAAATATTATCCAAACTCCCCAATGTTAGCTGCTGTCGTAGCTATCACAAAGGTTATGGAGCCGGAAGCATTCCTGCGTGAGATGGAATTATCCTTCCAGCATAAGTTTGCCAAGAAACCAGAGGTGATCGCGGGTAATATGGAAGCCCTCAGGATGACCTTTAAGGAGGTGCAGTAAGATGTCAGCAACTGATATTTCAAAGATTACAGAAAAAAGCAAATGGCAGGATATCACTCCCGGCAATCAGGTATACGGTGCCGGTACTTCCCGCGAATTTCATACCGGAGAATGGAGAACCCAGACCCCTGTTTGGATTCCTGAGAAATGTAAGCAGTGTCTGCTCTGCGTACCGGTCTGTCCGGATAGTTCGATTCCTGTAAAGAACTGTGAGCGTCAGGAATTCGACTATGATCATTGCAAGGGCTGCGGCATCTGTGCCAAGGTATGCCCATTCGACGCCATCACTATGAAGGAGGGTCAGTAAGATGTCTATTCGTGAACGTTTATCCGGTAATGAGGCTATCTCCTATGCGATCAAGCAGATCAACCCGGATGTTATGCCTGCATTCCCTATTACTCCATCCACGGAGATTCCGCAGTTTGTTGCAAACTATATCGCCAATGGCAAAATGGATACCGAATTCATTCCTGTTGAGAGTGAGCACAGCTCCATGAGTGCTACCATCGGTGCCTGTGCCGCAGGTGCCAGAGCCCTTACCGCTACTTCTTCCTGTGGTATGGCCCTGATGTGGGAAGAGCTTTATGTCGCAGCTTCTAACCGTCTGCCTCTCGCACTGGCACTGGTAAACCGTGCCCTGTCCGGTCCGATCAATATCAACTGCGATCATTCCGACAGTATGGGTGCCAGAGATACCGGATGGCTGCAGATCTATGCTGAAAACAATCAGGAAGTATATGACAACATGGTACAGGCATATCGCATTTCAGAGCATAAGGATGTACTCCTGCCAATTATGATCTGTCAGGATGGTTTCATCACCAGCCACGCAGTCGAGAATATCGAGTTGCTGGAGGATGATGTTGTTAAGAATTTCGTCGGAGAATATGAGCCGGAGAATTACCTGTTAAATGCCGAGCAGCCTATGGCTGTTGGTCCATATGCCGTATCCAATTATTATATGGAGACTAAGATGGGCCAGCGTACCGCTATGCACAATGCAAAGCAGGTCATCTTAGATGTTGCGAAGGAATTTGAAGCGATTTCCGGTCGTCATTACGGATTCTTTGAAGAGTACCGTCTGGAGGATGCCGAGTATGCGATTCTGATCATCGGTTCTGCTGCCGGTACCTGTAAGGATGCTGTGGATGCCCTCCGGGCACAGGGTAAGAAGGTCGGTCTGTTAAAGCTCCGTGTCTTCCGTCCATTCCCGGCAGAAGAGATTGCAGCTGCTCTTGCTCATTGCAAATCTCTGGCAATCATGGACCGCAGCGACAGCTTCAATGGCAACGGCGGACCTCTGGGTGCCGAAGTTTCCCAGGCATTATACAATGCCCGTTCCTCCGTTCTGGCCGTCAACTATATCTACGGTCTGGGTGGTCGTGATATCCGTGTGGAGGACTTTGAGGATATCTATTCCCGTCTGGAGACCATTGCTGCTACCGGACAGATTACTGACCAGTTCGATTACATTGGTCTGAGAAAATAAGGAGGGACGTATAATGGCTACGAAATATAATTTCAAAGAAGAAATGAACAAGCCGGAGCGTCTGGCTCCGGGACATAGAATGTGCGCAGGCTGTGGCGGAACGATTGCAGTCCGTGCAGTCCTTCGTGCTCTGCATGAGGGTGACAAGGCAGTTATCGGTAATGCGACCGGCTGCCTGGAGGTATCTTCCTTCATGTATCCATATACAGCATGGGAAGACAGTTATATCCACAATGCATTTGAAAATGCAGGTGCTACTCTTTCCGGTGTAGAAACCGCATACAACGTATTAAAGAAAAAAGGTAAAATCGATGACACCTATAAGTTTATCACCTTTGGTGGTGACGGTGGTACCTATGACATCGGCTTCCAGTCTCTGTCCGGTGCTATGGAGCGTGGCCATGATCTGGTCTATGTCTGCTACGATAACGGTGCCTATATGAATACCGGTATCCAGCGTTCATCCGCAACTCCGAGATTTGCGGACACCACTACCACCCCTGTCGGATCCCAGTCCAACGGTAAGCTACAGGGTCGGAAGGATTTGGCGGCCATCATTGCAGCACATAATGTTGCCTATGTAGGTCAGACCACCTTCCTTGGCAATTTCAAGGACATCCATACTAAGGCAGAGTCAGCGATCTACACTCCAGGTCCTGCATTCTTAAATATTATGGCTCCATGTCCTCGCGGCTGGCGCTATGATGCCAGTGATATTATGACCATCTGTAAGCTGGCTGTTGAGACCTGCTACTGGCCACTGTTTGAAGTGATTGAAGGCAAATGGATCTTAAACTATGAGCCAAAGAAAAAGCTTCCGATCGAAGATTTCCTGAGAGCACAGGGACGTTTCAAGCATCTGTTCAAGCCGGGAAATGAGCATCTGATCGAACAGTTCCAGGAAGAGGTTGACCGTCGCTGGGAAGACCTGCAGTACAACTGCTCCAGAGGATAAAATAAAGAAGCGAGAAATAAAGGAAAGGGGTTGCCGGATGGCAACCCCTTTCCTTCTGTTCCTGCTCTATGAGATCTTAACGACCTTTGCTGCCTGTGGTCCCTTTTCTCCTTCAACGACTTCAAACTCTACCTTTTCGCCTTCTTCGAGAACCTTGAATCCCGGCATCTCAAGTGCGGAGAAATGTACAAAGATATCCTTGCCTTCCTCATCACTGATAAATCCATAGCCCTTCTTTGCATTGAACCATTTTACTGTTCCTGTTTTCATGATACTACCTCCACTTCACTGCCGAAGTCCTTCCTGACACTTCGCTCGTATGCCATTCGTCCTCCGGTTAAACTAATGAGACAAGGGCATACAACCACCTCTGTTGTACGCCCTTGTCTAACTGATGCTATTATAGAAAATCTCATTTCGATTTTCAAGTGATTTTTCATTTTTTTCTCTATTTTTCTCAGTTCGTCTGTTTTTTTCAAAGTTTCCTTTTTCCTCTTGCATTTCCGGTCTCTTTCCGATAAGATAAGACATAGGTACATGACTGGCGGAACTGAGTATATTCAGGTAGAGATCACTACAGGGAGTGTACCGGCAGGATTTTCTGCAATGGACATTGAGCCGACCGCCTGGGCAGCATTTTAATGTTTGCCCTTTTTTTATTATACGGGAACATTAATATGTCATACATCAGGAGCCTTGCTCCAGCTTATTATTCACAAGGAGGACATTCAGATGAACATGCAATCATTGGAACAGGAATTAAAGAACAATCCTTATCCGGGACGGGGAATTGTAATCGGCAGATCATCCGATGGTACGAAAGCAGTTACTGCTTACTTCATCATGGGCAGAAGCTCGAATAGCCGGAATCGTGTATTTGTTACAGAGGGAGACGGCATCCGCACCGAGGCCTTTGACCCATCCAAGATGGAGGATCCGAGCCTGATCATTTATGCACCGGTTCGCGTATTCGGTAATCGTACCATTGTCACAAACGGAGACCAGACCGATACGATTTACGATGGTTTTCAGAACGGACTGACCTTTGAACAGTCCCTGCGTTCCAGAGAGTTTGAGCCGGACGGCCCGAACTACACCCCTCGTATCTCCGGCGTTATGCAGGTTGAGAACGGTACCTATCACTACGCAATGTCGATCTTAAAGAGCCATAACGGTAATCCGGCTGCCTGCAACCGTTATACCTTTACTTACGAGAATCCACTTGCCGGTGAGGGGCATTTCATTCACACCTATGCAAGAAATGAAGAGCCGCTTCCAAGCTTTGAGGGTGAACCGAAATTAGTGGATATCCCGAACGATATCAACGCTTTCACAGATCTGGTATGGAACAGCTTAAATGAGGATAATAAGGTATCACTTTTTGTCCGTTTCATCAACATTATCGACGGAACCTGCGAGACACGAATCGTAAATAAGAACCGGTAATTTATTCTAAAACAATCAGATAAGGAGTATGTCATGAACGAAATTCAATTAAAATACGGATGTAACCCAAATCAGAAGCCTTCCCGCATCTTTATGGAGGATGGAAGCGATCTCCCTGTTACCGTTCTGAACGGCAAGCCTGGATATATCAACTTTCTGGATGCATTCAACGGCTGGCAGTTAGTAAAAGAGCTGAAGCAGGCAACCGGCCTTCCGGCCGCAACCTCTTTCAAGCATGTATCACCTGCCGGTGCTGCTGTTGGTCTTCCTCTGGATGATACTCTGGCAAAGATTTACTGGGTAGACGATCTCGGAGAATTATCACCGCTTGCCTGTGCATATGCACGTGCCAGAGGTGCAGACCGTATGTCATCCTTCGGAGATTTTATCGCACTTTCTGATGTCTGTGATGCCGACACTGCCCGCCTGATCAAGCGTGAGGTATCCGATGGTGTGATTGCTCCCGGATATACCAATGAGGCTCTGGAGCTTTTAAAACAGAAGAAAAAGGGAAATTACAATGTAATTCAGATCGACCCTTCCTACGTACCGGCAGAGCTGGAACGCAAGCAGGTATATGGTATCACATTTGAACAGGGAAGAAATGAGCTGAACATCGATGCAGACCTGTTATCCAACATTGTTACCAAGAATAAGGACATTCCGGAGTCTGCTCTGATCGATATCAAGATTGCATTAATCACTCTGAAATATACACAGTCTAACTCTGTATGCTATGTAAAGGGCGGTCAGGCAATCGGTATCGGTGCCGGTCAGCAGTCCAGAATCCACTGTACCAGACTGGCCGGTCAGAAGGCTGACAACTGGTATCTGAGACAGTCTCCACAGGTTATGAATCTGCAGTTTGTAGACGGTCTGGGTCGTGCAGATCGTGATAATACGATTGATGTATACATGGGTGATGAGTATGAAGATGTTCTCCGTGAGGGCGAATGGCAGAAACGCTTCAAGGTAAAGCCACCGGTCTTCACCAGAGAAGAGAAACGTGCATGGTTGGATGGCAATCAGGACGTTACTCTTGGCTCCGATGCATTCTTCCCATTCTCCGATAATATCGAGCGTGCACATAAAAGCGGTGTGAAATATATTGCTCAGCCGGGTGGTTCTGTCCGTGATGATCTGGTTATCGAATGCTGTGATAAATACAATATGGTTATGGCATTCACCGGAATCCGTCTGTTCCACCACTAATCTATGATGAAACCGCCCTCCTACTAATATCCCTCTTTTCGTCGTTCCTGACGATTCTTCTTACGCAGGAGGGCGGCTTCCCATTCTGCCTGCTGACTGATGGTCTCTACGATCAAAGGCGGCACCCTCGTCGGCTTATCATTCTCATCCATTGCAACCATCACAAAAAAAGCACGGTTGATCGGCCTGCGTACCCGTTGCCGGTTCTCCACATAGGTATCGATCCGAACCTCTAAGGATGTATTGCCTGTATATGTCACATATCCGATCAACACCAGCAGATCTCCCGCATAGGCACCGGATTTAAAATTCAGATTATCGATTGCGGCCGTTGTTACCGAATAGGACTGACAGTGTCTCTGTGCCACAACCGCTGCCACCTCATCAATCCGCTGTAACAATGCTCCGCCAAACAGCCGGTATGAGCCATTCAGCTCTCCGGGACTGACAACATGAACCTGCTCCGTTCTGGAAAATTCTACAGTATGTCCTGCCATCGCATCTTCCATATCCTGCTTACTCCTTTCAATCTTTCCAGTCTCGTGGATCTTAACCTTAACCATCTGCTGCCATTCTGCTGCCATCCTTCAACCATCCGCCTGTATTAAAACCTGTGCGGCCGGTAGCTCCTGCTGCTGCCTGCATAGATCAGCAGAAACACAAGTGCCATCACAAGTAATAGTCCGACTCCGGTCAGCCACATATAGCATGCCCAGTTCTCCGGTAATAATCCTGTAAATCCCGGATCCATGCCAAATAATTCTCCGTACCGGTTCTTAAACACAAAAAGTCGCAACGGTCTCCAGAGTACCGTACCCAGACATAACAGTCCTGTACCGATCCCGGTCACCATACTTCCATAACGAAAACATTCATACCACTTCTGATTCCGTAACAAGATCAGGCATCCTACAATCAGGACAATCCCGATTCCGCAGACCCACTCACTGATCTGATATACCATCGCCAGCTGTGACAGACGCTTCTGTAGATGCTCACCGGATGCAAAGCTCGCCATCCCGGTCACCGCCTGATGCCCCATAACCTGATCTACCATGTAATCATAATTAAACTCCGCTTCAAACACAGATACTCCGGTCGTTTCGCTCATGCCCTGTCTCTCATACAGATAATGATACCAGCTCTGATTCGGAACCAGGATCAGAACCGTCCCCGCTGTCGCTACCAGCATAAGCAGAACTGCCGTCAACCATTTCATTACTCTTGCTCTCTTCATTGATGTACACTTTCTATTCTTTCTCCAATGGTCTCTTCTGCTACTATATTCTCATATCGATCACATACCCGAATGAACCTCTGTTCAATCGCATACCGCTTCATATGGCCCAGCTTCTCCTCCTGATCTGCCGGAATAAATCCGCCTGCCATACAGGCGTGTCCGCCACCGCTTCCGATACCCTGTAATGCCTCCTGCACGATTACTCCCGCATTCAGCTCCTTAACCTCACTGCGCACAGAGAACTTCAGCCCATCCTCCCGCACTGCATAGACCACTGCAAATTCCACAACATCCAGATTCAATATAAAATCCGCTACCATTGCAATCAGTCCATCCGGACAGTCAAACGGAATCTCCGCAAATCCCAGATTACTGTATATCTTAATATTCTCGATTGCCGCACCATATGCCTGTAGATCCTTCAGCTCCATCGTACTCCGATTCATCGCTGTCAGCTTCTCTTCATCCACATAATGATACAGGTACGCATACATCTCGATATCCAACTCTGTCACACCTCTGGACAGGTTATTCGTATCCACCCGCATACCATAAAGAAGTGCGGTCGCAGTGTTGGAGTCAATCGGAGTCCGGCTCTCTTTAAAATACTGTGCGATCAATGTCGCACAGGCACCCACGATCCGAACATCTTTATATTTATATGCATACTGGACAAAGGTCGGATGATGATCAATGCATGCCACCTCGTCTCCGACAAAATCCGTAATATTCGCATTATATTTCTGTGAATCTACCGTCACAATATAATCTTCTGCCCGCATATCCGGAATCTCTGTAATATTGTACAGCTTAAAATCGAATATCTCCATCATCCGCTTGGTGCTCAGTTTCTCAATCGTCCCGGCATAACAAAGCGTAGTCGGTACTCCATGTGCCTTTAAAAACACCTGCAATCCAAGGGCACTCGCCAATGCATCCGGATCCGGAAAATTATGCGTCTGTATATAAACCTTATGGTTCTTCAGTAAATCAACCAGTTTTCTCCAATCCATTGTACTTCCTCGTTTCTACTCTGCATTGTAAATCCTGCATTTGAAAATATTGTAACATCTCAGAAATACACTGTAAATCCATTTTTTCTTATTGACAACCGATTTATTTTTCGTTATAATGAGTGAGTTGTGTGACGAGAGTAATTCTTGATCAGACATATGCGGAAGTGTCGGAACTGGCAGACGAGCAAGACTAAGGATCTTGTGATCATTGCGATCGTGTGGGTTCAAGTCCCATCTTCCGCATTTTTTATTGTCTAAAAACAATTAAAAATCCTATATTTTTTTTACTAACCTATCATATAGGACAAGTTCAGTCCCCGTATTCATATCATATTTCTTTTTATATAGCATTGTCCAAGATGCCTGATTCCTTGTATAGTCGGTCTTCTCTTCAGGAAAAAATGATTTACAGAAATATTTCTTATCTGCGCCACATGCCAAAAACAGATACAAATTCCTTTCTTCAATATTATTTTTCATCAGATAATCAGCATCTATTAACGAATACATATTGGCTTTCCGATTATACTTAAATACTGTTTCGTTACTGTCTAACAGCTGCTCTAACAACGGCAAAAAATTCACTCTTGATTCAATTTTTTTATAAAAATCTGATGACTCAATCTGGTTTGTAGTAATCGTCCCCTCCACTATCTTATCGAATACTTTTCCTCTGTCCTGATTCAATTCAGGACGATCAATCAAATACTGTAATCCCATTAAATGAAAACAATCTCTTTTATCAAAGGCTATTCTAATAGTTACAGTTTTCCCTTTTCTCCCTAATATAATCTCGTATTCAGTATGTAAAAGTGGAAGGAATGCATCTATACAATCTCGTATGTTTCGCATAACCCCATCCCTTCTCAACCACAATAACATAATAAAGGCTCTGCTAATAATAGCAGAGCCTTTGACATTTTCTTTCAAACGTCTAACCGTTCTAGCCAGATTGTGGTAAATGTCAAACCCGTATAAAGCTCATAAGGCACTGCTTTCTGGCACAGCACCTTACTTCTGCGCTTGGCAGACACTCATGTTGCCTGTCTTTAATATTATATTACCCACTTCCCATCAATATGTCAATCAAAAATTTCATTTTTAACAACTTTTTCCAATTGCCCCCTGCATCAATTCCTCCAATGCTTCAAGCTTCCTGCTGACTACCTTCTTATCCTTCGTCCCCTTATCGCGATCGTATTCGTCAAAGCAGAGGCCGTCCAGCTTCTCCAGTCTCCGTGTACGATAACTCCTCTGATACTCATCCAGAAACTCCGCGAACTGCCGGTCCTCCAATCCGGATTTCGTGAAACGATAAAATAACGTAATCCAGATAAATGCATTCTTGGACGTAAACAATTCATAGCATCTCTCATTACAATCCTCCAGCAATACCTCCAGACGATCCAGGCATTCCTCAAAGCTCCGGAATTCCTCTTCCGTTCCATATTGGTTCAGATACGAGCAGAGTGCCTTCGGTGAACTCTTCCACTGCTCCATATGAAACATTGCCATGACCGACTCACATACGACTCGATTATAAAGTCCTCTGGTATGTTCCCGCTCTGTAAATGTGCCGCAATCCTTAAAAAATCGATGTTCACTTAGCATCCGGATATCCCTTGCGTAATTATCGATATAGGTAAATGCCTTCTGCATCGCATTCATCCCGGTATGATTATTATACCTGCGAACCAGCTTCGATATCTGCTTCATGGTACAATCCTGATGAATCACGGTCTTTAACTGATACTCATTAAACTGATCCTTCAACTCATCCGGCAGCTCCCCGTATGTCTTATCCCGGATGTCAAATATCGCCGTTTCCCATATAATATTTCCGTCGGCATCCCGCCGCGCCTTACCGGAAGCATCCCTGCTCTGCCGCTCATACTCTATCTCGGAATCTTCGATCGCCGATGTAATCTTATAATTTCCAAACCGGAAATTAGCCAGGGAAGAACTTCTCTGTAACCCATCAATAATCCATGCCTGATTCGTTCCTGCTTCCTCACCCAATATGATTTCCGGAATATAATCATCGGTCAGTACCGTTACGATCAATTCATTGATCATTGCGGCATTAAACTGACCGGACAGCCGCTGTACATCCTGATCGGAACGGATCTCTTCTTTATTAATCTTTGTCAGAAATCGTTCTAATGTAAATGTCTGTGACATCACTTTCTTTGCTTTTCTCGCCATAATACCTGCTCTCCTTCCGTTTTTCCGTTCGTCTGTTCATCCTGTCCTGCCATCCCATAGCAGGATCCTATCGATACAGGATCCTATCGATACAGAATCCTGACATTCTCATATGCCCGGATTCCAAGGATCTGATCGGTGTAATCCTGCTTCGTCATATGCAGCTGCTCTCGGATCTCCTTCTCGCCATAACCATCCATCATCAATGTAACCACCTGCCGCTGCTTCCGGGACAACCTCTTCATATATAATAGGATTCTCTCATCCGCCAAAGCGTCTACCCGCTCTATCACAACCTCTTCCATGTCGAAATCCGATGCCAGCTGTTCCACTGCTTCCATATCCTCCTCCCGGTATCCCCACATAGTGTACTTCTTACGATTACGATTCCTGATATAATTAATGAATCGTCGATTAATATTCCCGCTTAGATACTGTTCAAACTGACAATCCTGCCCCTCGTCATAGCGTTCCACACTATCTCGCAATGCTTCCAAAGCAATGCTATAGAGATCATCATAATCCATCTGAGAAATACCACCTATCTTCTGTATTTTCGGATAGCACATCTGCTTTAACCGCCGCATTTCATTTTCACAATAAATTTCTAAAATCTGTTCTTTTTCCATTTTATTCATATGTATCTGTCTCCTTTTTTATTTTCATTCCCTGTCCGACCGCGTATGATTTATTCAAATATTAGAACAAGTGTTCTTATTTGTCAACCACTTTTCTAACTTTTCTTATTTTGCTTTTTGCAATTCTCATTTAAACCATTTTATCTTCGCATTTTTCATTTTCAGTAGATTGGACCCGCAAAGAGTGAATGAACTATATGAGACCGGTTCCATCGACATCACCGGTCAGCCAATGAATAAACCCATAAAAGAAAGGATGACACACTATGTATTTCACCAATGATTCCATATCAAATCCTCGTATATTTCACGGTCTGATCTACCAGTCAGACTTCAATACATCCTGTAACGAGAGTCGGCATATCGCCGAACGCATTACACAGGATGAGAGCTTCAACCGGCTCTGTGCACAGAATTATTCCAATATGCAAAGGAGGGCTTACTATGAATCCATACGGACTGAGAATTAAAACCATCGAGGCATCTACCCTGTTAGAATATCAGGAAGGCCGACGTGCCTTTTATAACTACAAGGAATCCCTGTTTCCTAACAGTCTCTTCCTTGATTTCCTGTTATCACAAGGCATCACTGTACAGAAAAACGGAGCGACCAGAGACCTTCTCTGTTTTACATTCCAATATAGCACTGAGACCTGTAACCGACTGGCTATCCGTGAACGTTTCTATCAGAATGGCATAACGATAGACTATCAGACACACCGCCGGAACGGTGAGATTACAACCGAATCGATTCACTATCAGATGCTATATCGAAGTACCGGAAAAGCCAAGCGCGGCTCTTGCCTGTTCATCTGTGACCGCCTGTACCAGACAGCCCATGACTTTCTATATATGGGAATTCAGCTTCCTGCTACAGATGCACCCTTAGTCGAAATCAGTGCCTATGCACCACTGGTTTCCAGTTCCATTACGGATCGTATCCGTATTCATCCGGAAAATATCCTGATACTAAAAGATGTAACACGCACCTTTCAGACGAATGTAATTTCTGTTGAAACCGATGAAACCAACCATTGCATAGCAAAACACCTCACCGATTACATGGTGCAAAACACGCTTTTTGACGGCCAGGCACTCATCGATGACGGATTATTTCCGCAATGGGCAGATGGCTATATCCTGCTCCGACACCATTTCTGTAAGATGGCCGCCTTCCGAACCAGGATACAGGAATTTTTCCGTAATTATTTCGGAGATACCTATACGACTGCCACGGTAACTGATATGTTCGGCATTCAGCATAACATCCGCGATATTGAGGTCATCACTACGGACAACGCAATGAAATGGCTGAAATTCGATGTGTCCTATCCGGATTGGTGTCAGAATGTCCATGCCAACGGCTGCCAATTCGGAATTGTAAAGACCGCACATGAAAGCAAACTCGGCAACGTCCAACGTATGAGCTATCAGATGGTCAACTCCTTAGACCTGTCCTCTATGGAAGCGGTCACAAAAGAGTCCGTTAATTATGTCAACCAGTTAAAGCAGGATGATGATGTATTCCTTCGTTATTTAGAGCAAAATCAGAACTTTTCCAATGATCATCAGGTGCTCCTGGCATTATGCCGCCAGAATCCTGACTTTATCCGAAGCACTTATTTCAGAGACCGGCGCCGATCCATCATCCATGGCTATGCCTGCCATCTACGAGAGGGACATCTGATTCAAAATGCAGATAATCTGGTCGTAATCGGATCGCCTTACGCTATGCTCTTATACGGAGCCACCGGTGATGCTTCCTCGGTTGACCTTGATACCACCTTTCAGGCAGAACCGGGTACGATTCAATGCTATACCACCCGATTCGCAGACGGTGACTACCTGGCAGGCTTTCGCAGTCCATTCAACGGTCGTGGTAACTTAAGCTATCTCCATAATATATATGATTCACGGTTTGATACCTATTTTCCATTCGGCAGACAGGTCGTTGCCGTAAATCTGATTGGGACGGACTTTCAGGACCGCAATAACGGATCCGATCAGGACTCCGACAGTCTCTATATAACCAATCAGCCGGACATCGTAGCTCATGCCGGCTACTGCTACCAGTCCTATCCAACAATCGTCAACAATCTGGCGAGAGAACAGACTCACTACACCAACACACCGGCTGCCTATGCCGCAATGGATCATATGCTGGCCGGTGCACAGGCAGCGATCGGAGATGCCAGTAATCTGGCTCAGCTGGCTCAGACCTACTCCTATAACTACTCGGACCCATACTATGAGGATGCCATCTGTATCCTGTCGGTTCTGGCGCAGGCAGCAATCGACAATGCCAAACGCCGATTCTCCATCCGGATTCCGGAAGAGATCCATCGCATCCGCCATGCCATGGATGTTACAGCTCACGGCTATCCGTTGTTCTGGTCGGTCATCAAGCCGGATATCGATCCGCAGAGATTAAATCCGGAATTAACCTGTCCTATGAACTACCTGTATCAGCTTAAGCTTCCACGCTGTCCAAAGCAGCCACCGGCGCTCCCCATGTCACACTTCTTCTGTAAATATGAAATGAATACCAATATCCGCACCTGTCGCAAGGTAGAGCAGCTGATTGCTGACTACTCCTTACAGCTCTATGGCTATAACACTTCGGCAAATCCGGACGATACTGACTACCTCCTGCTTAGAGAGGACTTTGAAAATCTGATATCGGACATCCGGCGTATCCGTATCTCTTCCAATTATCTGGGTCTCTTCTCCTGGATTATCGACCGATGCTTTAAGATTCTGCCGGGAACGATCCGCAACCAGAAGAACATTTCCTCCACTGTGCACAAAAATCGCTCACTGATGCTGAAGGTTCTATATGAGATCAATCCGGATAATCTTCTGAAATGCTTTGCCGGTCATTCTGACGCCGATTCCGATGTCCACTCCGATATGTCGGAAACTGTACAGACTGAAACTGTGCAGACTTAATTCCCTCTGTCTGCCGTTTCCCCTTGATTCTACTGGCATTGCACCACATCTCCGAAATCCTCTTATGAAGAAGGAGTGTGCACAACTCTTATCATCAGTCAGGAGGATCTCAAACCATGGATTCCAGAAGCTTACTCCTGCAAACGCAGGTAGACCTTGCACCCGGTATTGCCATTCGCATCCCTACGGTGGGCGAAATCCTGCAGAACGAGCGGTTGTATTATCAGACAACCTACTCTCTGACTGCCACCCCATTCCAGAACATGGTGCAGCTGGATGATCTGGGGATTGACTTCACCACCATCAGCGAATGGCAGCTTTTCATTCAAACCTTCTTAGCCTATGCCCACTCCGGCGATCTGCTGGATTATGTGTTTGCAGATCTGCAGACACAGGGCTTTGGCATCTATCAGGACCCTCAGACCGCAGCGCTCTACTTAAGCAATCCGGATACCGGTGTTCAGATTCATGAATCCACCTATCTGCAGATTGTAGAACTGATCCGCAAGATCAATCTGTACGAGCATATAACCGCCAGGCCGGCAAATGAGACCGCCAGGCAATACCTGATCGAGAAGGAACGAAAACGATTAAAGCGTCTTGCAAAGAAACCACCTGAGCCATATCTGGAGCAGATGGTGATCGCACTGGTAAACACAGCCGAATTTCCATATGATTATGAAAGCTGTATGCACCTGTCTATTTATGCTTTTAATCAGAGTTTCAAACAAATCCAGCATAAGATCAATTACGACAACACCATGATCGGTATCTATGCCGGAACCCTGAATGCCAGGGACATGAAGGACAAGTCTGCCTTGTCCTGGATACAAATCAACTAACATATCTAAAGGAGGACATCAATATGAATATTGATAAGTTTACAATCACATCTTATGACAGCATCCTTGGTTTCGACCGTGTTAACGGCGGTCTGGAATTAGTGATGGACGAGCTGACAGATTTCACACTGTCTCAGGCTCAGGAAACAACTGACATCACCGGTAAAGGTGGCAGAATCATCTCCCGCCTGAAACGTAACAAGTCTGTTACAGGCTCCGGTACAAACGGACTTCTGTCCGGCGGTACACTGGCAGCTATGCTTGGTGCAACCGTTACTGCAGATGACAACTATTCTATCCACTATACAGATACCATCAAGGTCGCTGACAACTCCGGTATCACTGCTCAGAAGGCTCTGGGTACTGCCGGAAGCGAGATCGGTACGATCTATATCAGAAATGATAAGAACGCATATGTGACAGACGGTAAGAAGCTGGTTCAGGTTGCTGAATCACCAAAGACCGGTGAATTCACTTATGATGCCGACACAAAGAAGATCTCATTCTTTGCAGGAGATGTAGCCGATGGTACAGAAGTCATCGCTTTCTATGAAGCATCTGTTGCCGGCAGCAAGATCTCTAACAGTGCAGATTCTTACAGCAAGGTATTATCCCTCTATGTAAACTGTACCTGTCAGGATGCCTGCGATAACATCTTCAAGGGACAGTTCATCATTCCAAGAGCGGACTTCTCCGGTGAGTTCGACATTGCCGGTGGCAATGAGCCTGCAACTCAGGCATTCAACTTCACCAGTCTGCCGGATCTGTGTACCGGTAACTCAAATCTGTGGGATTTCATTCTCTTTGAATAATCCTCACCGGGCTTTTGTAAAGTTTACCCCTCTGCCATATCGCAGAGGGGCACTCAAAAGCCCATTTTTTCTTTAAAGGAGGCTAACCTATGTCCATAAACTGGAAAGTACGATTCAATCGTAAAAACATCCTATTTCTGTCTCAGGTTCTGCTCTCTGTACTCGTACCGATCCTGACCTATTTCGGTATGCAGCTCAGTGACTTCACCTCCTGGCAGATTGTCCGGGACACCCTGCTTCAGGCGGTCAGCAATCCCTATGTTATCATCATGAGTCTGGTCTCCCTCTTCAATGCCATCACAGACCCGACCACTCAGGGAATCTCTGACAGCCGACAGGCACAGTCCTATCGTTCACCCAAAGAACCTTAAAAGGGGGAAATCCGTATGAACCATACCGCCACCCTGCTTATGGGTCTGACATCTATCCTGACTATTGCCGGATTGTTTGTCGAAATTTCCCCACTTAAGATTAACCCATTAAGTACCCTTTTAAAATGGCTTGGAACTGCTCTGAATAAGGATATGTATGAACAGCTTGCATCCATATCCAAACAATTAGAAGCGGTCTCTGACCGCATTGATAAGATAGAACTCAATGATATGCGTTCCACGATCCTCGACTTCGTCAATTCCTGTATGAACGGCTGCCAGCACACCAGAGAAGAATTTGAACACATCATAGATCTCCACTCGCAATACGAGACCATAATCATACAGAAAGGCCTTCGCAACGGTCGGATTGATCTGGCTTTCCGCTATATCAGCGAGGAATATATGGCTCAATACGTCCAAGTAAAAGAGCCCACAGGGTGTCAAAATGTCGGGAACTTATAACATTAGCATCATGCCAAAATATCGATTTGTAAGAGTCGTTATGATTGAGCCGAAAGGCAGGAAAAGTTGATGCTTGGTCATATGCGAACCAATATTGCTACGTGACCGGTATGCCAGCCATACAAGATTATAATATCCGCAGCCAAACTGAGAGAATGTAAGACTCTCAGGACAGACACGGAACGTCTGTCCTCCTACGTTGAACGAGGGTGAAGGTCCAGAGACTAGAAGGCACAGTATCTCTCCAGAGATACAGAAGTATAGTCCGGTTTCTTCCATGTCATCTCATGGAAGTCTGTGCTCGCTGGTAACCAGACCGGCACGGAATTCCTCGATTCCAGGAAGCAGTACAGAATAAGTTGAATATAGAAATTTCAAATATAGATTTCAAGTACCTATTTATATTTGATAATTAAAATTGTGACGCAACAAATTTCTTATAATAATCCTGATCAAGGCATAATAACGACTTGCGTCCAAATTTCCATTCTATTGATATCAAATACTCTTTAGTCTGAATTCCACATCCATACGGATATCCTATGTCAAAAATAGAAATTTCTTCCTTGGTTGTCTCATCAATAACAGTATATGAAGCAATATCCTCTTTAGATAAAGGTGTCACAGAATTAATTACCAAACACCTTCTTTTTCTATCATAGTATACCCCTCTTCCTTCATATGCTCCTGCTAAAAACGCATTAACATCTTTCATTTCTATCTTCCTCCTTTTTATTTATTATATATTGATTATATAATAACATGTATTTTCTCTATATTCAACTTATATTTTGAAAATAAAAAATTACCTAAAAGAACTATCAGACCTAAAAACAAATATCGAAAATTTCCAATCTGGTCCACTGAACCTTGACTCTTTAAGTGCACCTCAAATCAATCTCCTGCAAAAAGGTACATTAACAACTCCTGATGACCTTCGACCCTATATCAGTGAAATTGAAAGAATTCAACATATGCAGGCTCCCTCCACATCTTCCAGCCACCTTAAACTTTCACTTGATTTATTCGATCAGTACGCTACTGCACTTTCCGATATTGACGGTGCCCAAGCAGCTCTACTTCTCTCTACACAGGGACTGACCAATGCAGACATTCAACGTACTCTGGCTGCTAAAGGTCTTTCTACCGAAATGCAATATCAAGCTATGGCCGAAGCCGGATTACTCTCCAGCAAGAAAGAATTACTTGCTTCAGATCTGAAGTCAATTCTGACCTCCCAATTACAATCAGAAGAACTTGCCAATGAGGTTCTTGCTTCTATGGGGCTTTCAGTTGCTACCGAAGCCGAGGGTCAGCAGACAGTTAAACTCACCACCTATAAACTGGCCAGAGCACAGGCATCTGGATACCTGACAGAGGCTGAGGCGAAAGAACTTGGTCTGACCCTCGGTGTATCCGCTGCCACAAATATTCAGGCAACCACTACCCTTCCAAAATGGATTGCAAGCCTGAAGGCTTCCACCACTGCCATCTGGGAACAGATAGCTGCCACCGCCATCTTTGCTATTAATAAAGCCATTGATAAGCACCGGCAGAAAATCATTGAAACCGGTGAAACCGCTTCTGAAAATATTCAAACCATCAAACTTAGTAACTATACACAATCAACCTTTTAAGGAGGAATCTTATGTCAAACAACTTAATCAACCTCGATTCAGCTATGTCTGAATTTGTCACCAAAAGTAAAGATGCCGTATATGAGCTGCAGAAAATAGACACATGTCTGAAACACATCCAACAAACAGATAAATCACTATCCGATTCTGATTTAGTGAATATCGGAACTCAAGCCTATGAAATTGCAGAAAAATATGGAAGAAGTATTACCGAATATCTATCCTGTGTTGAAACACTATCAAAATCCGGCTATCAAAACGCCGCCTCTTTAGCAGAATTAGTATTTGCTCTCCAAAGTGCCGGAAACCTCACTTCAGACTTATCTCAGCAATATATCATTGCTACAGCTAATGCCTACTCTTTAGCTTCCAATATGCAAGCCCTTAACCAAGCATTAGATGGTTCCAACAACATCTCCAATTTGAATGCAGTAACACTTTCTGACCTTGCAGAAGGAATGTCCGTCATTGCTTCGCAGGCTGCGAACGCCGGTATTCAAATTGATGAAGTAACTGCTGCCCTTGGTACAATGACATCTACCACACAGTTAAGTGGAACTGAAGCTGCTGCTGCCTTTCGTTCTATTTTGAACAGTCTGGATACCCTGTCAACAGAGGGGCAGAATCCTATGGAACAGCTGCAAGCTATGTCTAAACTCACACCTCAGTCATCAAATCGCAGTAATCTATATAATAGCTTATCTACGGATGATGAGCGTGCCGCCTTAAACGCTCTGTTAAACAATTGGAGCCTTTATGAAAAAATGATACAGGATTATTCAAATGCCAGTGGATCCATTACGACAGATGCAATCCAAAATACAAACACCTGGGAAAGTGCTATCAGCAGACTTTCTACCAGTTTTACCAAACTGATAGATTCTTTCACAAACCAGGACGTTATTATTGATGCTACAAACGCATTAACACACCTGTTGGATCTAATTGCTAAAACAGGTCCTGTTGGTGCAATAGGATTTACCGGTCTCAGTGTCGGAATCACCGCCTTTATGAAAAACTTAGATTACCCAGTCCGATTATACGGTTATGGGGCTTAAGAATTTACCTGAATTTTTAAGTTGGTCTAGCATAGATAA